>Ga0209480_10002056_pt1 | contig 14159 bp, 10 predicted proteins | sample JI61114C2DNA_FD_187501 | JGI IMG/M metagenome (GOLD analysis project Ga0209480, IMG submission 187501) | Wastewater effluent complex algal communities from Wisconsin, to seasonally profile nutrient transformation and Carbon sequestration -... | ecosystem: Engineered > WWTP > Effluent > Algae...
AGAACCTGAATGATTTTTTTTATGCATCAGCTCCGGAATACCTGCACGACTTCTGGGAGGCAGAGAATAGCAGCATGATTGTCAGGGCCTATGAGGGAAGCCATCAGGAAATCACAAAAAATACAGTATCCGGAGGAAAGATCGAAGTAAAATTCTTCCCAAAGAAACCAAGAGCAAATGCAGTTGAAGAGACGGATGAAGAGGAGGAGCATTCTGAAGCGGCAGCATATACCATTGAGAAACTTGAAGAGCTTTTAAAGCAGGGTGTTTCAATGAGGGATATTGGGATTCTGGTGCGTTCAAATCGTGAAGCAGCAGAAATTCTTGATTATATGTTGCAGAAAGCGAATCAGGAGAGCCTTACTGAAGCCGCAGGGAAGTCCTTTCAGGTAATATCGGGCGAGGCCCTGAAGATTATGAATAACCCGGCCATTGCTTTATTACTTTCAACCTTCCGCTTACTGACTGTCAGGGAATCGGAAAGTGGAATTTTTAAGGCTGAATGTGCGCGACTCTGGGCACAAATTCAAAGTCCGGATAATAACCTTATTGAAATAAGCAGCGATCATTGGATGAAAATGGCTTCCGGCCCGATCTCATCAATGGAAGACATATTACCCATCGAATTATGTTCAGGCTTAAATACATTCAAGCATCTGCCTATAGGTGAACTTACAGAGAAGCTCATTAAAATTTACGGGCTTGGACTGTCTGATTCTGAAAATCTGATTCCTTTTCTTTTAGCCTTCAGGGATCAGGTGGCTGTGTTCGCAGCTGCCGGAGATCAGGGAATCGGCTCATTTTTGGAATGGTGGGATAATGAGGGTTCGGGGAAAGCTTTACCCTCTTCTGAAAGTCAGGATGCGGTTCAGGTTATGACCATTCACAAATCCAAGGGTCTTGAATTCAAGGCAGTAATTGTCCCTTTTGTCAAATGGGAATTTCTTATTTCTTCCAAAGGACAGCAAAAGAATCTTTTGTGGGCTGATGCTAAACATGCTGGTTTTGAGCAGTTTAGATCTTTTCCTGTAGATCTTGTTAAAGGACTGGCATCTACTGTTTTTGCACGGGATTATTTTGAAGAGGTAATGCTGGGTTATATGGATGTGATCAATACCATGTATGTGGCAACAACCAGGGCAAAGGATTATTTATGTCTGATTTGCCCGAATGTTCCTGTGACGAGCAAAGAAGGTACAAAGAATATGCAATCCATTCTCTCAGGTTTGTTTGATAAGAAAGAAACCGGGGACCTGCAGTTTGAATCTGATGAAACGCATTATTTTATGGGCGAGCTTCCGGTTCTGATTCCGGATGTCGGTGCAGACCCGGAGCAGGAGACCCTAAGGATTCATAAGTATTATGTGAATGAACAGCTAACTGAACGATTCAAGCGAAACAGTATGAAGGAGGATTCCTGGTTTAATGCGAAACAGCGCAAGGGAATTGTAATGCATAAATTACTGGAAACTTTGAGCAGTACCGAAGATCTGGATAAACTCATTTCTGAAAAAGTTCAGGAGGGGATCATCAGGCAATCGGAAAGTGAAGAGATCAGACAGGCAGTTGGGGATGTCCTGGTTCAGGAGGAAATAAAGCAATGGTTCAAAACTGCCAAATCGGTTATCAGTGAAAAGGATATGATCATTGATTCGGGAACTGTAAAGCGGCCGGATAAATTGTTTGTCTTTGAGAAGACTGCAGTGTTACTGGATTTTAAATTCGGTGCTCAAAACGAAAAATATATTGCAGATATCAGGCTTTACCGAGATAATCTGATGAAAATGGGTGAATTTGAGCAGGTAGATGCCTATTTATGGTACGCACAGGATCGTAAACTACAGAAAGTCTGATTATGGAGAATAAATCATCGGATAAGTTTCTGTATCGGGTTGCAGAAGATCTATTGAACCGCTTTGGAAAGGATCTTCAGGATGTAGCAATTGTATTTAATAATAAACGGCCTCAATTATTTCTGCGGAAGTATCTGGCAGAAATAAGTGGCAAGCCAATCTGGAGTCCCCGTTTTTATACAATCCAGCAATTTTTCTCCGAATCAACAAACCTGGTCTGTGCATCATCTTTAAAGCAGTTCTTTGTACTCTATTCTGAATACAATCTTTTATTAAAAAGGGAAGGTAAAGAACCTGTAAGTACAGATGTATTTTATCCTTTGGCCGAGATTATTGTCTCTGATTTTTCTCAGATTGATTATTACATGGCCGATCCGGACAAGGTTTTTAATCTGATTGGTAGTATTGCCGAACTGGAACAGCAGTTCCCAAATTTTGAGGAGGAACAGCTTGCCTTTATGGAGAGTTTCTGGTCATCATTTTCTCAGGAAAAGCAGAACAAAGTACAGGAGAAATTTATTGAAATGTGGCACAGGATGCCAAATCTCTATCGGAATTTTCATGCAAAACTGGCTGAACAAGGGCTGCTGAGCAGTGCAAAGATGTATCGCAACCTCGCTGAAGGAAAGGATTCTGATTCGGGGTTTTTAAATGAATTCAGCCATGTTGCCTTTGTAGGCTTTAATGCTCTATCAAGAGCAGAGGAAATTTTATTTAAATCCTGGCAGCATGAAGGACGTTGTTCATTTTATTTTGATGCTGACGAGCACTATTTTTCAGATGCTATTCAGGAAGCCGGACATTTTATCAGGCGAAACATCAATATTGTAGGTCTTGAAAACCAGTTTTCAATTACCGACAACCGGATTGATGATCCGAAGAGGGAGTTTAAAATAATTCAGACTTTAGGTAAAATAGCTCAGGGGAAATTGCTTGCTGAGCTGCTCCCGGGAACTCCGGATATGAATGACCCTGCTTCAAAAGCGATCATTCTGGCTGATGAAAGTCTATTACTTCCGGTTCTACAGACAGTTGCTGATGATAGTCTGAATATCACCATGGGATATCCTTTTGAACAGTCTGCAGTTTTCGGATTATGCGATCTCTGGATCGATATTCAGGAGGAAATAGCCTCCGGGGATAAGGTCTCTATTGCTTATCCCAAAGTTCTGACTTATATCTTCAATCCCCTGATTGCTACCGATACTGAGCTGAGGGATAAGATACATAAGGAGATTATTGAGGAAAAGAAAGCCAGATTTAAACTTCAGGAACTAAAGGGAAGCAGTAAAATTGCCGGACTTACTTTCAGTCAGTTTGAAAGTCCTGCCGATACGATCAGGAATTTGGGCAGCTTACTTTTGCTGGTTTCAGAGCAGATTGCCGATTTGCGTAAGCTTGAAAGTTTACTCATAGCGGAGGCGGTTAAAACATTGAATATACTTTCAGATAGTTTTGCCGAGCTTGGGAATGCCGGATCAATGCCTGAAATAAACGCGGGGTTTGTGCTTAGAACGGTTAGGAGGGCCCTGGCAGGACTCACAGTTCCTTTTGACGGAGAGCCATTATCAGGCTTGCAGGTCATGGGTCTGCTCGAAAGCCGTTGTCTTGATTTCGATGAGCTGATTATACTTGGAATGAATGAGGGGGTACTTCCTAAGGTGAGTATTACTCCATCTTTTATCCCGGATAATGTCAGAAGAGCTTTTGCATTACCGGTGCTCGAGAACCAAAACTCCATTTTTGCTTATTTCTTTTATCGATTGTTGCATTGTGCTAAGAAAGTCACCCTGATTTATGCCGGCATCACTGATGACAAGACAGGAAGTAGCGGAGAAGAAAGCAGGTTTATTAAACAACTGGAATTTGAAACAAGCTGCAGGTTTACGCACATGTTACAGCAGAATCAGCCAATTGATATTTCAGTCGGAAAAAGTATAGAAGTGAGCAAGAGTGGTCCGGTGCTGGATAAACTCCGGACTTATTTAAAACGGAATTCTGAAAGCAAATATGATAAAAAGATCTCTGCATCTGCATTTACTGATTATGTAAGCTGTTCACTGAAGTTTTTCTTTGGCAAAATCGCCGGTTTGGCTGAGCCAAAGGATTTGCCGGATGAGATCGGTCCGCATACAGTGGGTACCATGCTGCATACAGTAATGGAAAATTTTTACCGGGATTCGATTGGGAAGGAAGTGACTGCAGATTACATCAGGCAGCGAGAAAAATTGTTGCCGGCTATGTCTAAAGCTGCTATGATCCAGGAGCTGAAACTTAATCCGGATTTTGAACATATGCATAGTGCATTGCAGCAGATCATCATAAAGGTAATTGAGCAATATGCGTTGAAAGTGTTGCGGCATGATGAGCAAATCGCACCTTTCGTAATCAGGGAACTGGAAGACCGGGAAACCTTTACCCCCTTGTTTCCCATTGAATCTGAGGGCAGGGAAGAGCAGGTGAGGTTAATGGGAATCATCGATAGGGTAGATTTTCATCAGAATAAAATCCGGATAGTAGATTATAAAACCGGTAAGGATCAGTTGAAGTACAGTGATGAAGGATTATTTGATGAAGAAGGGAATGGTCAGAACAAGGCCCTGCTTCAAACACTCTTTTACACGCTTGTTTATGAGAAGGTTAGGAATTTGAACCATGTAGAGCCTCATCTTTACACCGTAAAAGATTTTAAGGCCGGGACACAGTTCTTAACGAAAGGAAAAGGTAGTTTAATTCTAAGTGATGAGAATCTGGCGGGTTTAAAAGAACAGTTTGCTCTCAAACTAAAGGAAAAATTGAATGAGCTGTTCGATAGCTCAGTACCATTCAGGCAAACATCGAATACTGAAAATTGTATTTATTGCTCGTTTAAAGGAATTTGTCAGAGGTGAGGGATTTTAATTACGAATTACGAATTACTAATTACTAATTACGAATTACGAATTACGAAAATGGATTAATTACGAATTGGGGTTGTTGTTTATATCAGTTTCTTTTAGAGCTTATTTGAATTTTTCCGATTATCCGACATATCTCTTCTGCATCATAAATTAAACTATCGCTCATTTCTTTTGATAAGTAGTTTGTAGCACACAGCAAGCGTAACCAGTAGGATGTTTCTCTGGCTTCCTTTTATGCTATAGAAAATTTTGATATGAAGTCAGCTTTTGATTGGGCTCCTATACCTTCCTCAACATTTGCACCTATGGAAGTTCCGCTCCTAAGCATTTGTTTTGAAAGAGTAAATTCATGTTTCTCATTTTTTAAAAACTTACTTGTATTTACAATTCGAATTGCAAATGCAAAAGTTTTTGTTTGTATTAAGTTTTCAGTTTTCATTCTATAATTTATTCATTGCCGAAATCTCGTGATTGATATTTGAAAATCATTTTCTAACTATTTAACGGTATTTCAAATTCGTAATTCGTAATTAATAATTCGTAATTAATAATTGATAGCCTTATATTTGCGTTCCAAAAATTGATTTTACACATGAGAGAAATACAATTCAGAGAGGCACTTCGTGAAGCATTAAATGAAGAAATGCGGAAGAACGATAAGATTTTTTTAATGGGTGAAGAAGTTGCTGAATATAACGGAGCCTACAAAGTTAGTCAGGGAATGCTTGATGAGTTTGGTCCTAAACGAGTTATTGATACCCCGATTGCTGAATTAGGTTTTGCCGGAATCAGTATTGGTGCAGCCATGAACGGATTGAATCCAATTGTTGAGTTCATGACCTTTAATTTTTCCCTTGTTGCAATAGATCAGGTCATCAATGCTGCAGCAAAAGTGCTTAGCATGAGCGGCGGACAGTTTTCATGTCCGATTGTTTTCCGTGGTCCAACAGGAAATGCAGGTCAGCTGGGTGCCCAGCATTCTCAGAACTTCGATAGCTGGTATGCAAACTGCCCGGGATTAAAAGTGGTTGTTCCATCTACTCCTTATGATGCAAAGGGCTTATTGAAACAAGCTATTCTGGATCCGGATCCTGTAATCTTTATGGAATCTGAAGTAATGTATGGTGATAAGGGCGAGGTGCCTGAAGAAGAATACTACCTGCCAATCGGTAAGGCTAATATAGTTAAAGAAGGAAGTGATGTAACCATCGTAACATTTGGAAAAATGCTTTCCAGAGTAGTTTTGCCTGCAGTTGAGGAGCTAACGAAAGAAGGTATCAATGCCGAAGTGATTGATTTGCGTACAATTCGCCCAATCGATTATGATACAGTCATTAATTCAGTTAAGAAAACCAATCGCATGGTTTTTGTGGAAGAAGCATGGCCTTTAGGTTCAATTGCAACTGAAGTTACTTTCAAAGTTCAGAAAGATGCATTTGATTATCTGGATGCTCCGGTTTTGAGAGTTGCTTGTGCTGATGTTCCGCTTCCTTATGCTCCAACATTGATCAAAGAAGCACTTCCAAATGCAGAACGTGTTGTTGCTGCTGTAAAAAGTGTGCTATACAAAGAAGCTTAAGAGTTTCTAAAAATACAAAAGAGCCCTCCTGGAATTGATCCTGGGAGGGCTCTTTTATTTTTCAGGAATATTAAAGTGTAATCTGACGTTTAATACTTTCTTCAAGTGAAATCAGGGTCTCTGTCCGCTGAATTCCTTTTACTCCCTGTATATCTTCATTAAGCACCTGTCTTAAATGATTGGTATCCCTGCAGATGATTTTGGCAAACATACTGTAGGAGCCGGTAGTATAATGTAGTTCTACCACTTCCTTTATTTTTCTGAGATTTTCAACGGCATCTTTATACTGCGATCCCTTTTCCAGATAAATACCGAGAAACGCGCAGATATCGTAGCCTATCTTTTGCGGATCAATGATGAGATGAGAGCCTTTTATAACTCCCATGTCCTGCATTTTTTTCATCCTTACATGGATAGTTCCTCCCGAAACGATCAATTTCTTCGCAATTTCAGTATAAGGAATTGTAGCATCTTCCATTAATATACAGAGTATCTGAGTGTCCAGATTGTCAAGTTCGAAATTATGGCTCCTGTTTTCCATTTTTAATTGTTGTATTATTAATAATTATGCAATATAATTATTATTTATATAAAAATTCAAATAGTTTATTAAAACATTTGCAATAAATGAGAACATGTTATACATTCGTAACAAGCAATCAGGAAATGATTGTTTACACACTGTAGGGTGGTGAAATTTGGCAGACACACCTCCTCGTCTCGGTGGCGAAGATCTGGGAAATACCTTAATTGGGAAATAACTGCTTCGTGAAGGTTCGACTCCTTCCCCTACAGCAAACCTTATTCAACAGGTTTATAATTGGTTAGTTTAAATAAGCTCCTGCCCATCAGGAGCTTATTTTATTTTATGCTATCCTGTTTCAGATAAGCACTCTTCAGAATTAACAGGTTTTAAATTTTGACTTTAAAAATTCATAAACAATTATAAATATGTCAACATTGAAATAAATTTTTTGATAAAATCATAAAAATTAAAATAAAACTTTAAAATATTTGCAAGGAATGAGAAGTTTACTTACATTTGTATCAAGCAATCGGAAATAGCTTGCTTACACACTGTAGGGTGGTGAAATTTGGCAGACACACCTCCTCGTCTCGGTGGCGAAGATTTGGGAAATACCGTAACTGGGAAATAACTGCTTCGTGGAGGTTCGAATCCTTCCCCTACAGCAAACCTTATTCAACAGGTTTATAATTGGTTAGTTTAAATAAGCTCCTGCCCATCAGGAGCTTATTTTATTTATTGCAATTCTGATCAGATCCCCTCTTTACCTATTCCTGAGAATATTATTAACAGGTTTGAAATTTTTCGCTTAAATATTATCATTGAATTATCAAATCGTTAATTTAATATCATAAAAAATAAAAAATAAATAAAAATTAAAATAATTCGTTAAAATATTTGCAAAGAATGAGCCTTATATTTACATTTGTTTTAAGCAATCAGAAAATGATTGTTTATACACTGTAAGGTGGTGAAATTTGGCAGACACACCTCCTCGTCTCGGTGGCGAAGATCTGGGAAATACCTTAACCGGGAAATAACTGCTTCGTGAAGGTTCGACTCCTTCCCTTACAGCAAACCTTATTCAACAGGTTTATAATTGGTTAGTTTAAATAAGCTCCTGCCCATCAGGAGCTTATTTTATTTAAAGAATTTACCATCTCAAAAATAGCTTGAGCATTTATTCGTTTCAACTCTTAACTTTGGAACTCAATATGAAATCAAGAATCCTGTTTTATATAATCGTCTGTATTCTTCCATCACTCATTTTTTCATCCTGTGTGAAAGATGAGAATAAGGCGATGCCCAAAAGTACAGTGTCAAGATTATATGTTTCAAATGCAGATACTGATGCGGCGGTAAATAATACCCTGATCTTTGATCCTGCCGATCAGACAAAATTTACTGAACCCTATAAATTCAATTCCCAGTTACCTGATGGTAACGGCATTCTGTTTGATCCTTATTCAGGTGTTGTATTTCAGGTTGGCAGGTTGAACAAAAACATTAAAACTTTCAAAGTAAATACTGACGGAAGTCTTGTGAATAAAAGTTCCTTTGTTCATGAAGGCTTATTGAGTGCACGTGAAATCGCTTTTGACCGGTCCAGGGATATGTTATATATATCAAGTAATATCGATAGTGCAATTTATGTATACAATAATGTAAGTACCCTAAAGGATAATGTTTTGGCCGATAAAAAGCTAAAGCTTAATGGACAGCCCTGGGGAATTCATCTGGATAATGACCGGCTTTTTGTAGTGATTGATCAAAACAGAGTGGAAGTACAGCTGTTTGAAAATGCATCGGCATTAGCCGTTGGGCCTATCCTTCCGGCAAAGAAAATCACGCTGAGTGGCGCAATGAGACTCCATGGTATAAGCTATTCCTCTTCGCGGGATGTGCTGATCCTGACTGACATAGCCGAAGCAAGCGCGGCCGGTTTCGATTCTGACGGGGCCATTCATATTATCACAGATGCAAGTTCAAAATTTAGTGTATCAGGTCCTTCTATTGCTCCTTCAAAAACAATAAAGGGTGCGCTTACCGGACTTGGAAATCCGGTTGATGTGGCCTGGGACGACCGGGAAGGTAAGGATCTGATCTATATTGCCGAAAAGGCAAGGCGTAAAATTCTCGTTTTTAATTACTCAGGTACAGGTAATATCGCACCTTTGCTTAGTGCGGATCTGACAAGCAGCCCGGAAGCAATTTATCTCGATGCCCGTTAGGCGTATTTTGTATTGTTATAAATGCAGGTTTTTTCTTTACTTTGAGGATAAATTTAAATCATTATGTATTCTACTTTATTAGGCTTGCATTCCGGACTTCGATATATAGTCCTTTTATTATTGGCTATTGCTCTATTATTGGCTATAGTAGGATTATTTGGTAAGAAGCCATATACACAAAACAATCGCAAGGTGAATTTATTTGCGATGATCTTTACTCATACCCAGTTTCTTGTTGGCCTGATCCTTTATTTTTTCAGTCCTGCAGTAAATTATGCCAATATGGGCGAAGCAATGAAAGATGCAATGACCCGTTACTGGACTGTTGAACACTCAGTAATGATGCTGTTTGCAATTGTGCTTATTACTGTTGGTCATTCCCGTTCCAAGAAAGCCGCAGAAGGTTTTAATAAACACAGATCAATTGCTTTGTATTACGGTTTAGCAGTTTTGGTTATTGTGGTAGCAATTTATCAAAGCGGTCGCCCGATTTTAGGATAATCAATTCCTCAGTATAAAGGCTTGAAAATGATTATATACATATGAAAAAATTTGCATTGTCAAATTTCTTTTTATTTTTGTGAACAATGAATATCAAACAAAATACAGCAAATTGGTGGTGCACTTTAGAAAAGGGCGCAGGGAACAGGTATTTTGATCAATTTTAATCAAGTAAAACCTTAAAAATATAAAACCCGACGCCCTGAAACGTCGGGTTTTTTTATGGTCTGTGATTGCATAAAACTGGAATCCTGATCAGATAACATAGATGAATATGAAGAAATATAAATTATACACTTCCCACAAAAAATTACTTGCCGATACCACTACCCCGGTGAGTATTTATTTGCGTTTACGCGATGTTTTTCCTAACAGTATTTTGCTCGAAAGTTCTGACTACCATAGCAGAGAAAACAGTCTTAGTTATGTTTGTTGTGATCCAATTGCCGGAATAGTTTTAACCTCGGATAAGTTGGAGACTTATTTTCCTGATGGCGAAAGGGAGCAATATCCTCTGAAAGATCTTGAACTTAAGAAACAGGTTTCTACCTTCAGAAAGCAGTTTGAAGCGGCATCAACTGATGATTTTAAGTTTATTTCAAATGGCTTGTACGGTTATTTTGCTTACGAAAGCGTGGAACATTTTGAGGATATTAAACTACACTCAAAACCTGCTGATGGAAGGAATATACCATTAATGCAATATCATGTTTACCGGTACATTATAGTCATTGATCATTTCAAGAATGAATTATATCTGCTGGAACACCGGACAGAAAAGAACGCACCCGACGGGCTGGAGAAGATTCAGTATCTGATCCAGAATAAAAATTTCCCCGAGTATAAGTTCAGTCTGAATGGAGAGGAAAAATCTAATTTTACCGATGAGCAGTTTATCAGCCTTGTAGAAAATGTGAAAAAGCATGTTTTCCGGGGGGATGTGTTTCAAATTGTCCCTTCCCGAGCCTTTTCTAAACCATTTTTGGGAGATGAATTTAATGTATATCGTGCCCTGAGGTCAATTAATCCTTCTCCTTATCTGTTTTATTTTGATTATGGTGATTTTAAATTATTTGGATCTTCACCCGAAGCACAGCTCACTATAAAAAACAATATAGCTACCATTTATCCGATTGCCGGTACTTTCAAAAGGACAGGAAATAGTCTGCAGGATGCCGAGCTCGCAGAGAATCTGAAAAGGGATGTCAAGGAGAATGCCGAGCATGTGATGTTGGTTGACCTGGCCAGAAATGATCTGAGCAGACATTGCGATAAGGTTGAAGTGAAGTCATTTAAAGAGATTCAGTACTATTCACACCTGATACACATGGTTTCAAAAGTGACTGGTGAATTGCAGAGTTCAGTTGATCCTTTTGATGTGGTTGGTGATACCTATCCGGCCGGAACACTTAGCGGAGCACCTAAATATATGGCGATGCAACTGATCGATCGTTTTGAAGGCCAAAAACGGGGGTTTTATAGCGGTGCAATCGGATTTATGGGTTTCAATGGCGACTTTAATCATGCAATCATGATCCGCTCATTCCTCAGCCAGAATAATGTGCTGCATTATCAGGCCGGTGCAGGTATTGTCGCAGATTCAGACCCCAAAAGTGAGCTGAATGAGGTTAATAATAAAATAGCTGCATTAAGAAAGGCATTGGAATTGGCGGGGGAAATATAAAAGTATGAAGTCTGAGATATAAAATCTGATGTAGTTTTCAATATCCGACCTCATACCTCAATAGAATTGATAGTTTTAATAGAAATAATATAAATGAACATACTTGTTATAGACAATTACGACTCTTTTACCTTCAACCTGGTACATCTTCTCCATGAAACAGGTCATCAGGCAACGGTATGGAGAAATGATAAATTCAAGCTGGCGGATGTGAATGACTTTGAAAAGATCCTGCTTTCACCCGGACCAGGGATACCATCAGAATCTGGTCTTTTGCTGGATGTGATCCGGACGTATTCGCCAAGTAAGAGCATTCTGGGTATTTGTCTGGGTTTACAGGCAATAGCTGAGGTTTTTGGCGGCGAATTATACAACCTTTCCCGACCGGTTCATGGAAGAGCCACAGAGATTACCGTTCTCGATGAAAATGAAAAGTTGTTTAAGGACTGTCCGAAACATTTTAAGGTAGGGCGATATCATTCATGGGCAGTCAGGAATGATCTTGTTCCTGATGTGATTAATGTAACCGCAACGGATCCTGAAGGTGTGGTCATGGCCCTGAGTCACCGTACCCTCGATGTACGGGGTGTACAGTTTCATCCTGAATCTGTACTTACTGAACATGGTAAACTGCTTATTACTAACTGGTTGAGTTGAGCCAGCAATTTGAAGATATGACTACAAGTGATACGAATTCAAAGTACCCTTCGGGAGGAAATATTCTCGATAAAATCGTTCTGAAGAAGAGAACAGAAATTGAAGCTGCAAAGCTTAAAACTTCAGTTGAACAGCTAAAGCAAGGAGACTTATTTTCACGGGAATGTTATGTGCTGCGTGATTTTATCCTGGATCCTGAACGGACAGGAATCATTGCGGAGTTTAAGCGTCAATCTCCATCCAAAGGAATTATAAACGACCGCCTCTCTGTTAAAGAGGTTACCAATGGTTATGCCGAGGCAGGGGCTTCTGCACTTTCAGTCCTGACCGACCGGAGCTTTTTTGGAGGAAAAGATGAGGATCTGATCGATGCAAGAAAAGTAAATAAGTTGCCTCTGTTGAGGAAGGACTTCATGCTTGATGAATACCAGATTATTGAAGCCAAAGCATTAGGTGCAGACATTATTTTATTGATTGCAGCAATTTTAACTCCTGCAGAAGTCAGAAAACTGGCTAAATGTGCCAAAAATTTGGGTCTCAATGTTCTACTTGAAGTTCATAACAGAGAAGAACTGGATCGCAGTATCTGTGATGATCTGGATGCTATCGGGGTAAACAATCGAAATCTCGGTGATTTTTCAGTTTCAGTGCAGCATTCTTATGATCTTGTTGAGCATATACCTTCCAGGTTTTTGAAAATTTCTGAAAGCGGAATCAGTGATCCAAAAACGATAAGGGAATTGAGAGATGCAGGCTTTGATGGGTTTTTAATTGGTGAAAATTTCATGAAGGAAACAGATCCGGGGATGGCAATGAAAGAGTTTGTATCAAAAATCTAAAGGCCGGTATTTTATAGAATTTAAGGGATATTCTGACAGCCTGCTGTTCAATTACTCCGGGTCAAACTCTTATCTTTGCAATAATTATTACAAATAAATGCCCAGACAAAAATTTTTCGATACCGAAGTCAAGCCCGAAAGAGCGGTTCTTGTGGGTATAATTACACCGGGTGAGACAGAAGAACAAACTCAGGAATATCTGGATGAGCTTAAATTTTTAGTTGATACGGCAGGGGGCAAAACACAAAAGGCATTTACCCAAAGGATGCAGCGTCCCGACAGGGCTACATTTGTAGGAACCGGAAAGCTCGAAGAAATCAATGCCTATGTTAAGTCGGAAGAGATTGATATGGTCATTTTTGACGATGAACTTTCACCTTCTCAACTCCGGAATATAGAAAATGAACTGCAGGTAAAAATACTCGACCGAAGCAATCTGATTCTTGATATTTTCGCAAAAAGAGCTCAAACCTCCCAGGCAAAAACTCAGGTTGAGCTTGCACAACTTCAATATTTATTGCCCCGCTTAACACGCTTATGGACTCACCTTGAGCGGCAGAAGGGTGGTATCGGGATGCGTGGTCCGGGTGAGAGCCAGATAGAAACTGACCGCCGTTTAATCCTGAATAAAATATCCTTATTAAAAGAGCGGTTAAAAGAAATTGATAAGCAAAATCTAACTCAAAGAAAGAACCGGGCTCAATTGGTCAGGGTTTCACTTGTTGGATATACAAACGTGGGCAAATCAACGATCATGAATATGATCTCCAAGTCGGAAGTCTTTGCCGAGAATAAACTATTTGCTACTCTGGATACTACAGTCAGAAAAGTTGTGATTGAAAATCTGCCCTTTTTGCTCTCAGATACCGTAGGATTTATTCGCAAATTGCCCCATCATCTGATCGAATGTTTCAAATCAACCCTTGATGAGGTTCGTGAAGCTGACATTTTAATCCATGTGGTTGATATTTCACACCCCAATTTCGAAGATCAGATCAATACTGTTAATGAAACACTGAAAGATATGGGGGCAATCGATAAGCAAATAATTACCGTATTTAATAAGATTGATGCCTACAAACCCGCAGATTTTGACCCGCAGGATGAGCATCCGCCACTTACTCTTGCCGACTTTAAAAATAGCTGGATGAATAAGGACAGAAATCCGGCAATTTTTATTTCGGCATTGAACAAGGAAAATATTGAAGAATTCAGGGCATTGTTATATGAAAAGGTAAAGGCGATTCATACGAAACGTTATCCTTATGATAAATTGCTTTATTGATCAGACTGAGCTATGTAATGAGTCTGTATTGATTAAAACTGAAACATGCAGATTGTTTTTTTAATTTTTAAACTATCTTAATCCCCAATTTTATGGAATCTAAA
>Ga0209480_10002057_pt1 | contig 14157 bp, 12 predicted proteins | sample JI61114C2DNA_FD_187501 | JGI IMG/M metagenome (GOLD analysis project Ga0209480, IMG submission 187501) | Wastewater effluent complex algal communities from Wisconsin, to seasonally profile nutrient transformation and Carbon sequestration -... | ecosystem: Engineered > WWTP > Effluent > Algae...
CCCGGACGAGGCGGCCCAGCTGCAAGCCGCGCTCAAGCAGTACGCGCACGACCAGTTCATGTGGCGTGGACGGCGGGTCATCGACCTCAGCCGCGCGGATGGCTGGACCAGCCTGGTCGGCATGCATTGGCTCGATCCCGGCGCGCACCGCGTGGGCCGCGATGTCGACAACGGCATCCGCCTGGCGATGGGCCCGGAGCACCTGGGCGTCTTCACCGTCCGCGACGGCAAGGCGAGTTTCGTGGCCGATGTGCCGGTCACGCTCGATGGCAAGCCGGCGCGCGGCGGGGTGTTGCGCAGCGACAAGGACCCAGCGGGACCGAGCGTGATCGCGTTCGACGAAGGCAAGGGGCTGGTCACCGTGATCGAACGCGGTGGTCGGCTCGCCCTGCGGGTCAAGCACGCCGACGCGCCGAGCCGGGTGCATTTCGCCGGCCTGGAATACTGGCCCGGTGGCCGCGACTGGCAGGTGCCCGCGCGTTTCATTGCGCATCCGGCGGGCAAGACCCTGCCGATCGCCAACATCATCGGCACCATCGACCAGATCCCCAATCCCGGCGCGCTCGAGTTCCAGCGCGACGGCAAGACCTACCGGCTGGAAGCGCTGGACGAGGGTGAAGACACGCTCTTCCTGGTGTTCGCCGACCGCACCAGCGGGCATGGCAGCTATGGCGCCGGGCGCTTCATCGATGCGCCGAAACCCGATGCGCAGGGCCGCGTGCTGATCGACTTCAACCAGGCCTACAACCCGCCGTGCGCATTCACCCCGTTCGCAACCTGCCCGCTGCCGCCACCGGAGAACCGGTTGGACCTGGCGGTGTCGGCCGGCGAGAAGGCCTACGCAAAACCCGACGACACCTCCATTCCGCCACCGAAGGATCCCGCGTGACCCCACGATTGCTCACCCTGGCGCTTGCCGCCGCGTTCGCGCTGCCCGCGCATGCGGACCAGGCCAACAAGTCGGCCCCATCCCCCATCGCCAACGCGGGGGCGGCCACGGTCGTCGCGCGCCCGCTGCTGTGGAAAGTGTCCGACGCCGACAACGACGTCTACCTGCTGGGCTCCTTCCACCTGCTGAAGAGCGACGACTATCCGATGCCGGTGGAGATCGACCGCGCATTCGATGATGCCGAGTCGCTGCTGTTCGAAGTCGACCCTCGCGAGATGACGTCCCCGGAAACGGCGGCGATCATGCAGAAATACATGGCGTACGAAGACGGCCAGAGCCTGAGCAAAGTCCTGCCGAAGGCGACGCTGGAACGGCTCCATACACTGGTCTCCGCCAGTGGCGGTTCGGTGCAGGCGCTCGAGCAGAGCGAGCCATGGTTGGTCAACCTGGGCCTGGTGCTGGGCGTGAGCCAGGCGATGGGCCTGAAGGCCGACCTGGGCCTGGATCGCCACCTGATGGAGCGCGCGGCCAAGGCCGGCAAGCCGGCCGGCGGGCTGGAAACGATCGATGCGCAGATGCAGGCAATGGACTCGGTGCCGTACCCGGAACAGGCGCAGGGCCTGGACGAATTCCTGGTCGATCCGAAGAAGGCGGTCCAGCAATTGCAGGACATGCATGCCTGGTGGCGCGCCGGCGACGTGGAGCGCCTCGACACCGGCATGCGCGCGGAGATGGCCGCCAAATCACCACAGTCGTACAAGCTGCTGGACGTGGATCGCAACGAAGCGTGGCTGCCGCAGATCGAGAAACGACTGGGCGGCTCCACCTCCGACGATACCCTGGTGGTGGTCGGCGCCTTGCACTTGCTCGGCAGCGACGGCCTGGTCGAGAAGTTGAAGGCGAAGGGCTACAAGGTCGAGCGGGTGTGCGATGGCTGCGAGGCTGCGGCCACGAAATAGCGATTGCTCGCGGCGATCCGGAAATGGGGTCAGAGTGAAGTTTTGCGACCAAGATTCTTGGTTGAGCCGACGATGGTCGGCGCAAAATTCACTCTGACCCCATTTCCTGGCTCCTCGCCACCGCAGATTGCGGCAGCAGCTCCATCACGATGCAATCCACCGGGCAGGCTGGCACGCACAGCGCGCAGCCGGTGCACAGCGGATCGATGACCACGTGCATGGCTTTCGATGCGCCGACGATGGCGTCGACCGGGCACGCCTGGATGCACTTGGTGCAACCGATGCAGTCGGCTTCCACCACCACCGCCACCTGCGGCGGCAGTTGCTCGCCGCGACTGCGGTCGTAGGGCTTCGCCGGCACGCCCAGGACCCTCGCCAGCGCCCGCGCGCCGGCATCGCCGCCGGGCGGGCAATGGTCGATGCCGGCTTCGCCACGCGCCATCGCGTCGGCATACGGCCGGCAGCCGGCATAGCCGCACTGCCCGCATTGGGTCTGCGGCAACAGGCGGTCGAGGCGTTCGACCAGCGGCGGCGATGAGTCCTGCACCGGTGGGACTGTAACGCTCAGGCGACGCGATCGCCGCGCCACCAGCGCTCCTGCGCCAGTGCCAGCATGGCCCGGTCCTCGCGGCTGTCGCCGTAGGCATGCACCCGATCGAAACTGGCGAGGTCGTAGCGGGCGAGGATGTCGCCAGCCTTGTGCCGGCCGCGATCGCCACCGAGATAGCGGCCGGTGAGGCGGCCATCCACCGCCTCCAGGTGGTTGCAGATCAGCGCCAGCCCGTGTGCGGCGCACCATGGCCGCATGTAGGCATCCAGCGAGGCGGACACGATCACCACGGTGTCGCCGCGCGCCTGGTGCCAGCCGATGCGTTCCATCATCGCCGGCCGCAGGACGCCCGGCAGCAGGTCGCGGGCATGGCGTTCACCGGCGTCGTCGATCTCCGCGGCATCGCGCCCGCTGAACACGACCCTGGTCGCACGGATGCGCAGGGCCTCCGCAGAAAGCACCCGCAATTTGTAACCGGCCAGCCACGGCCCGATGCTCCATTTCGCACGCGCCTGTTGCGTGGGCGTGGCGACGCGGCGCAGGAAACGCGAGTAGGTGTCGCAGGTGGTGACGGTGTGGTCGAAATCGACCAGCGCCAGGTCCATTCAGCGCACCGGCATGCCCGGCATCGCCGCAGCATCGGCATCCAGCAGCGCCAGCGCGCCGCCATCGAAACCGGCCGACAGGATCATCCCCTCGCTCAGGCCGAAGCGCATCTTGCGCGGGGCCAGGTTGGCGATGAACACCACGTTGCGGCCGACAAGGGCGTCCGGCTCGCCGTAGCTGCCGCGGATGCCGGAGAAGATCTGCCGCTGGCCAAGGTCGCCGGCATCCAGCAGGAAACGCAGGAGCTTGTCGGAGCCTTCCACGAAACCGCACTCCAGCACCTTGCCGATGCGCAGGTCGAGCTTCGCGAAAACGTCCATGCCGATGATGCCGGCATCCGCTCGTGGTGAGCCTGTCGAACCATGAGCGCCCGAGGCAACCTCCGCCTTCTTCGCCTCGGCCGGTTTCGCGGGAGCCACAGGCGCGGCGGCGAGGGTGTCCTTCGAGGCGTCGGTCATGGCGTCGATGTGCTTGGGGTCGATGCGGGTGAACAGCGGGGCGTAGGGGTTGATCGCGTGCCCCACCAGCGGCGCATCGAGGTCGTGCCAGGCGCGCACCGGCGCGTTGAGGAACGCGGCTGCCTGCGCGCTGGTGCGCGGCAACACGGGAGCCAGCCCGGACGCCAGCACGCGGAAGAGATTCAGGCCCTGCGTGCAGACCGCCTGCAGTTCGGCATCCGCGCCGTCCTGCTTGGCGAGCACCCACGGCTTGTGCTCGTCGATGTACTTGTTGGCCTCGTCGGCCAGCGCCATCAGCTGGCGGATCGCCGAGGCCGGATCGTTGCGCTCGTAGGCCTCGCGCACGCCATTGAGCGTCGCCACGAAACGCGCGTACTGCGCGGCGTCGGGCAGGGCATCGGCCAGGCGTCCCTCGAAACGCTTCTCGATGAAGCCGGCGCAGCGACTGGCCAGGTTGACGAACTTGCCCACCAGGTCGGCGTTCACGCGGGCGGTGAAGTCCGCCAGGTTCAGGTCGAGGTCGTCCACGCCGCCGGAGGATTTGGCCGCGTAGTAATAGCGCAGCGCTTCCGGCTCAAGCCCGACATCCAGGTAGGTGCGCGCCATGATGAAGGTGCCGCGCGATTTCGACATCTTCGCGCCGTCCACGGTCAGGTAGCCGTTGACGTGCAGGCGGGTGGGTGCGCGATGGCCGCTGCCCTCCAGCACCGCCGGCCAGAACAGGCCGTGGAAGTTCACGATGTCCTTGCCGATGAAGTGGTGCAGCTCGGTGTCGCTGCCTTTCGCCAGGAACGCATCGAAGTCGGCGCCGTTCTTCGCGCAGAGGTTCTTGAAGCTGCTCAGGTAGCCGATCGGCGCGTCCAGCCAGACATAGAAATACTTGCCGGGCTGGCCGGGGATCTCGAAGCCGAAATACGGCGCGTCGCGGGAGATGTCCCAGGCGCGCAGGCCGCCTTCGGCATCCAGCCACTCCATCAGCTTGGCCTTCACGCCGGGCAGGGCGACATCGCCGGCCAGCCAGTCGCGCAGGAACGGCTCGAAGCGGCCGACCTCGAAGAAGAAGTGCTCGGAGTCACGCATTTCCGGGGTTGCGCCGGAGAGCACCGACTTCGGTTCCTTGAGGTCGGTCGGCGCGTAGGTGGCGCCGCAGGACTCGCAGTTGTCGCCGTACTGGTCGGCAGTGCCGCAGTTCGGGCAGATGCCCTTGATGTAGCGGTCGGGCAGGAACATGCCCTTGGCAGGATCGTAGAACTGGGCCACGCTGCGGCGGCCGATGTGGCCGGCGGCTTCCAGCCGCGCGTAGAACGATTCGGTCAGTTCGCGGTTGGCCGGCGAGTTGGTCGAATCGTAGTGGTCGAAGGCCACGCCGAAGGCGGCGAAGTCGCGCTCGTGGCTGGCCTGGATGCCGGCGATGAAGGCTTCGGGGGTGACCCCGGCCTTTTCCGCGGCGAGCATGATCGGGGTGCCGTGGGTGTCGTCCGCACAGACGAAGTGCACCGTGTCGCCGCGCATGCGCCGCGCCCGCACCCAGATATCGGCCTGGATGTAGCCGACCAGGTGGCCCAGGTGCAGCGGGCCGTTGGCGTAGGGCAGGGCATTGGTGACCAGCGCGGAACGAGGCATGGAGGCAGGCGATGCGAAGGGGCCGCGATTATCGCATGCGCACAAAAAAGCCCCGACCGGGCGGGGCTTGCGCGCGGCATCGTGGCCGGCTTATTCGCGGACCCAGGCCTGTTGCCTGCAGATGAAGGCGATGCAACCCGACATGCCCAACTTCCGGCCGCCGTCGAGCAGCTCGAGCTTGGCCTTGTAGTCCTTGCCGTTCTCGGGATCCAGCACGCGGCCTCCCGACCACCTGCCGGTGCCATCCGCGTGCAGGCCCCACAGGATCACCATGCCCTTGATCGGCTTGCCGTTTTGCGTGCCCTTGCACTCGGTGCAGGCGGGATTCGGGCCGTCCTTCAGGTCGAGGATCTCGACCACCTTGCCGGCCAGCCGCCCGTCCTTCGCCGTGTACACCTCGACCACCGATTTCGCCTTGCCGGTGGCGTCGTCGATGGTCTTCCAGCGGCCCACCGCGGACGAGTGCGGTTGCTGCCCGTGGGCGGCCGCTGCCGCCAACAGCCACAAGGTCGAGAGGGCGATGAACGCGTTGCGCATGGGTGGATTCCCGTTGGAGGTGGTCAGGTCGTCGCCCTGAAATGGAAACGGCCCGCAAGCGGGCCGTTTCGTTGTCCAGGGCGATGCACTCAGTTCGCGCGCACCCAGGTCGCGGTGCGGCAGATGATCGACACGCAGCCCTTCACTTCGAGCTTCTTGCCCCCTTCGATCAGCGTCACCGACTTGGCCTTGAACTCGCGGTCTTCGGATGGCTTGTAGCCGCTGCCGCCACCCCAGGTACCATCCTTGTTCGCCTTCAGGTTCCACAGGGTGACCATGCCGACGATCGGCTTGCCCTTGTGCTCGTCGCTGCAGTTCGCGCAGGTGGCGGGCATGCCCAGGTTCTCCACGATCTTCGCGGCCAGGGTGCCGTTCTTGGCTTCGTAGACTTCGGTGATGGTCATCGCCTTGCCGGTCTTGTCGTCCAGCGTCTTCCACTTGCCGACCGGTGACGTCGCCGGGTTCTGGGCGGAGGCAGAGAAAGCGACCGCGGCAAGCAGGCCAGCGAGGATGAATTTGCGCATTGTGGTCCCCTCCCAGGGAGATGGCGGGGCGCGGCGCGCCCGTTGGCCGAGTGGCGCATTTATACCGCATCCGATGCCGTATGGAGGCTGAAGGTTAGGATGGCGCATGCAAAATCCGCGAACTGTTTACGCGCAGGCGGTCGAGGCGCTCAACAAGGGCGACTGGAAGCGTGCACGCGCGCTGTCGTCGGACCTGATGCCACGGATCCCGCCGCATGCGGGCGTCTGTTTCGTTGCCGGCGTGGCGGCGTTGAACCTCGGCTTGATGCCGGAGGCGCTGGATCACTTGCAACGATCCGTGGAGCTGAATCCGTCGCGTGCCGACTATGGCGCGCAGTTCGCCAAGGCGCTCGCGACGGGAAGGCTCATGCGGCAGGCCTTGGCCGCGGCGGATGCCGCCAGCGCATGCGGTCCGTCCGATCCGGTGACATTGGACACCCTTGGCATCGTGTACACGCAAGGCAACCAGCACGCCAAGGCGCTCGACCTGTTCCGGCAGGCAACAGGGATGGCGCCCGGACGCGCCTCGTACCGCTTCAACCTGGCGACATCGCTGACCTTCAGCGGCGACATCGACGGTGCGGAGCGGGAACTGGAGGCTTGCATTGCCTGCGATAGAAGGTACTGGAAGGCCCACCTGGCATTGTCCAAGCTGAAGCGCGTGGACGCGGGTACGAACCACATCGGGCGCCTGCAGGCACTCCTGGCCGAGTTCGCGAATGAAGACCAGCCGGGGATGTACCTCCACCTGGCAATGTCGAAGGAACTGGAAGACCTAGGCGATTTCGAAGGTGGGCTCCGGCACCTCGTGACAGGGAAGCAGAAGGGGCGTGCGGGGCGCGATCACGACCCGGGTCGCGATGCCGCGCTGTTCGAAGCGATCATCCGGTCGGTGCCTGGTGATCGCGCGCCTGGCGTGGCGGGGAGCGAAAGCCGGGAGCCGATCTTCGTGATCGGCATGCCCCGTACCGGAACCACGCTGGTCGATCGCATCCTGTCCAGCCACCCCGACGTCGCCTCCGCCGGCGAACTGCAGAATTTCGGCGTGATCCTGAAGCGCGCGACGCGCAGCACCACGCCGGGGCTGATCGATGTCGACACGGTGTCGCGCACCGGGGACCTTCCATGGCGCCAGGTCGGCGATGCCTACATCGAGAGCACCCGGCCCGGCACGGGCAAGGTGCCACGCTTCGTGGACAAACTGCCGCACAACTTCCTGTATGCCGGCTACATCGCAAGCGCGTTGCCGCGCGCGGCGATCGTCTGCCTGCGCCGCAATCCCATGGATACCTGCCTCGGCAACTTCAGGCAGCTGTTCGCGCAGAACACGCCCTACTACGACTACTCCTTCGACCTGCTGGACACCGGTCGCTATTACCTGATGTTCGACCGCCTGATGCGGCACTGGCGGCAGGTACTGCCTGGAAGGGTGCTGGAAATCGAGTACGAAGCCCTGGTCGACGACCAGGAAGGCACCACCCGCGCGCTGCTCTCGCATTGCGGGTTGCCTTGGGATGACGCCTGCATGCGCTTCGCCGAAAACGAGGCGCCGGTGGCCACCGCCAGCGCCACCCAGGTGCGGCAGCCGCTGCACCGGGAAGCGCTGCAACGCTGGAAGCGCTATGGATCCGGGCTTGACGAGCTGCGCGCACTGCTCGCAGAAGGCGGCATCGATACGTGATGTCGATGGTCGTGCCCCGCGCGCGGTTTGGCGGGCACGGTCGATCGACCAAAAAGAAACCCCGCCGATAGGCGGGGTTTCCGATGGTGCATGGGGCTGGGCCGGTCAGTTGGCCTTGCCGAAGCTCCACTTTGCTTCCAGGTAGTACCCACGACCCAGCGCATCGAAGTTGCTGGTGTTGTACGGCTCGCCGCTGCTACCCGGGTAGGACCTGACGTCCATGTCCGGCATGCGGTTGGCGATGTTGTTCACCAGGAACGACAGCTTCAGGTCGTCGGTGACCTCGAAGTTCACGCTGCCGTTGACCGTGGTGTACGAACCGAGCCTGCCGGCGCCCGGATTGTTGTAGCCGTCGATCGGATTGCCCTGGCTGTTTTCGGAACCCGGCGGGTTCAGGGTGGCGCGATAGTTCGGCGTCGGCCCCAGGTAGTTGGCGTAGACGGTCGTGGTCCACGCCCCCTTGTTCCAGCCAACGGACGCGGTCGCCTTGTACTTGGGGTCGGTGCTGTAGTACGGATCGCTCAGCAGGTCGCGGACCGGATCGGTCGGATACTGCTGGAACTCGTGCTTCAGGTTGCGTGCCCACGAGCCAGACAACGCCAGCGAACCCAGGTCGCCCAGTTCCTGGCGGTAGTTCATGTCCACGGTCAGGGCATCGAGCGTGCGTTGCGCGATGTTGACCTTGCTGACGAAGATCGACTGCACGTTGCCGGCCGCACCGCGGCTGATCTGCGACAGCGCCGCCAGGCAGGTGCCGGAGGTGGCGTCGAGGTCGCCTTGGCGGCAGGCCGATTCGTCGCGCATCAGCTGGTCGACGTTCTGCAGCGCGACCTCGTTGCGGATGTCCCAGTGGTGGTAGTCGGCGCTGACCGAGAACTTCGCGGACGGTGCCCACACCACGCCGTAGCTCCACACCTTCGCCGTGATCGGCTCCAGGTCGACGTTGCCGGACTGCTGGCCGAAGTACTGCAGGTCGGAGAAGCGGGCCGGGCAGTCGTCCACCTCGCCCGGCTCGAAGCCCAGCAGGGCGCAGTTGTAGTAGTCCGTCGTGGTGCTGTAGAAGCCGCTCAGACCCTGGAACTGGTCGGCCAGGGTCGGTGCCTTGAAGGCGGTGCCGTACTTGCCGCGCAACAGCAACGATTCGATCGGACGGTACTCGATGCCGAGCGCATAGGTGGGCTTGGAGATATCCTCGCCGGCGGCGCGGAAGCCGTCGTAGCGCGCCGAAGCGGTGATGGTCAGGGGTTCCAGCACCGGCAGGCGCAGTTCGCCGGTCAAGGCATAGCGGGAGCGCTTGCCGGCGCCGCTGACCGCGGTGGTGCCCCAGATTTCGCCGTTAAGCAGGCGCGGATCCGGGTCATAACGCCAACCTTCGGTGCCTGCTTCGACCGCGATCGCAGCACCCGCATCCCCGCCCTTCATCGACCACAACGAGCCATTGGTGAACTGGGCGCGCAGGAGGTTGTCGAAGGTGCTGCTGCGCGAGTTCGTCGTGCCCATGAAACTGTAGAAATCGTCGGGCGACAGCATCTGGTAGAACGCCGCGTAGTCGGGCTCGAAGACCGGGTAGGCGCCGAAGTACGGATCCAGCCCCAGTTGCTCGCCGAGCACGTGCTGCTGGAAGTAGTTGTTGATCGGGTCGGCCAGGCGGGCCAGGCTGATTTCGTTGAGCTTGTAATGGGTGCGGGTCAGGCTGACGTCGTAATCCCAGTTGGAATCCTCGCTCAGGGTGCCGTTCACGCCGAGCGTGACCGAGTAGGACGAACTCTTGTTCTCGTCCATCGTGTTTTCCCAGCCGCCCATGTCCTCCGGGGTGAAGGCGCGCTGCAGGTTGAGCAGGTCGCCCGGGGGCAACGATGCCAGACAATCCGGATCATCACCGCAGATCAGTTCGCCATAGGCATCGGCAACACCCGTGCCGACGCGGGGGTCGTAGAAGTAGCCCCAGCCGACGCTGGTGCCCCACCAGGTGTATCCCGAGCCGATGTGGTAACGGACCTTCTCGCGGCTCAGCAGGACGTCGGCGTAGCCCTGGGCCAGGTCGTTGAAGTCGAACGTGGTGTGGGTATAGAGCTGGATCCCGTCCTTGCTGTTCTTCAGGGTGCGGTAGCCGGGGGTCGTCATCGAACCGCAATACTTCTCGTCGCCGAAGCCGGGGCGGGTCTGCAATCCGACGCTCCCGTCGAAGCCGGCGGACACGTTCGCGCAGTTCGAGGGATCCAGGAACTTGTAGCTGGTGAACGGGCTGTAGACCAGCCAGTCGCGGCTCGCCAGCGGGGCGGCACCGTTGTAGGCATCGGTGTTGAACTGGCGGGTCAGGTCGCGCTGGTAGCCCCAGACCGGATCGTTCTTCTCGGCCTGGATGCCGACCAGCGTATTCCAGCGCCCGTCCTTGCTGCTGAAGCTGTCGGCGAGGCTGATGCGGCCGCTGCGACCACCGCCCTCGTCGTAACCGCCCAGGCGCGCGGTGACCACGCCACCATCGATGTTCTTCTTCAGGATGATGTTGACTACGCCGGCGATCGCGTCCGAGCCGTACAGCGAGGACTGGCCGCCCGGCAGGATCTCGATGCGCTCGACCAACTCGACCGGGATGCCACTGATGTTGTTGAACACGTCGGAGCCGTTGTACAGCGCCGGGTAGTTGGCCATCGGACGGCCGTCGATCAGGTACTTCACGTAGCCGGACGGAAGGCCGAACAGGCTCAGGGTCTCGGCGCCTTGGGTAAACGATGCGGAGCTCTGGTTGTTCTGCACGCCACCGGTTGCGAACGAGCTCTTCTGCAGCACTTCAGCGACGTTGTTGAAGCCGCGCGCCTGGATGTCCTCGGCCGAGATGATGGTGACCGGGGTGAAGGTTTCCAGCGTGGTTTGCGGGATCAGCGAGCCGGTGACAGTGACCTTGTCGAGGTCCTTCGGCTTCTGGTCGGCGGTAGCGGCGGACTGATCCTGCGAGGCCTGGTCCTGTGCATGCGCAACCGGCAAAAAGAGCGCGGCGGCGAGCGCGAGTGTCAAGGGGCTTCGTTGGATAAGTCGGCGTTGGCGAACGGTCATTCAGGTTTCCTTCAAAAATGTGAGCAAATACATGGACTTGCGAGTTACCAATCGGTTGGCCACCTGAACGTAACACCAAATTAACGAGTACGCCACACGGAATGCCGGCGGTTGACCACGGATATCACTCGAAGCATGTGCCAGAGCCGCGCAGCCGTATGCAGTCCGAGACTTGCCTGTTTCACAACCGGGACTGTTGGTCGCCGGGCCGCTTCTTCACGCAGGCTTGTCACCGGCCCTCGCCCATCAAGCCTTGCGCCCGAACGACAGGTTGCATCGATGGCCCGGGCAGCCGTCGCTGCCGATGCCCGCGGTCGCGAACGGAGGATCCAGGTCGAGCAGGTCGGCGACCATGAGGCATGTGCGCTTCTGATCCAATGGCACATCAGGCACCACGACCTGCACGATCCGGATGTCAGTCGGCGCTAGACTTGCCGCCCCGCAGCAAGGCGTCCCCCATGCCCCGCCTCACCCCCCACGCCGTCCAGGGCGAACTCAAGCCGCTGCCCCATGTCCGCAACATCATTGCCGTCGGCTCCGGAAAGGGTGGGGTGGGCAAGTCCACGACCGCCGTGAACCTGGCGCTGGCGCTCGCCGCGGAAGGCTTGGCCGTGGGCGTGCTGGATGCCGACGTCTACGGGCCCAGCGTGCCGATGATGCTGGGCCTGTCCGGCCGGCCGGACAGCCCGGACGGCAAGACCATCGAGCCGATGCGCGCGCATGGGATCGAGGCGATGTCGATCGGCCTGCTGGTCGACCAGGACACGCCGATGATCTGGCGCGGGCCGATGGCGACCTCGTCCCTGACCCAACTGCTGGAGCAAACCCGCTGGGGCGATCTCGACGTGCTGGTGGTCGACCTGCCGCCGGGCACCGGCGACATCCAGCTGACCATGGCGCAGAAAATCCCGGTGGCGGGCGCGGTGATCGTGACCACGCCGCAGGACATCGCCACCCTGGACGCGCGCAAGGCGCTGAAGATGTTCGAGAAGCTCGGCATCGCGGTGCTCGGCCTGGTCGAGAACATGGCAGTACACGTCTGCACGCAGTGCGGCCATGCCGAGCATCTGTTCGGCGAGGGCGGTGCCGCGCGCATGTCCGCCCAATACGGCGTGCCGGTGCTGGGCTCGCTGCCGCTGGAGATCGGCATCCGCGAGCAGGGCGATGCCGGCATGCCGATGGTGGCGGCGCAGCCGGATGCGGCCCCGTCGCAGGCGTATCGCGACATCGCCCGGGCCATGCTTGCCCAGCTCGACAAGCGCCCGAAGCTGCGCAGCGGGATCATGGCGTCGCTGCTGGGAGGTTGAGCCTGCTCGGTTAGAATCGCCGGCTTCGCCTCCACCGACGACCCGACCCGATGAGCATCAAGAGCGACCGCTGGATCCGCCGCATGGCCCGGGAGCACGGCATGCTGGAGCCGTTCGAGCCCGGCCAGGTCAAGCAGGTCGATGGCCAGCGCATCGTCAGCTACGGAACCTCCAGCTACGGCTACGACGTGCGCTGCTCGCGCGAGTTCAAGATCTTCACCAACATCAACTCGACCATCGTCGATCCCAAGCACTTCGACCCGAAGAGTTTCGTCGACGTGGTCGCGGACGAGTGCATCATCCCGCCGAATTCGTTCGCGTTGGCGCGCACCGTCGAGTACTTCCGCATCCCGCGCGACACGCTTGTCGTGTGCCTGGGCAAGAGCACCTACGCGCGCTGCGGGATCATCGTGAATGTCACTCCGCTGGAGCCGGAGTGGGAAGGCCACGTGACCCTGGAATTCAGCAATACCACGCCGCTGCCGGCACGCATCTACGCCAATGAAGGCGTGGCGCAGATGCTGTTCTTCCAGGCCGATGGCGACGACGTCTGCGAGACCAGTTACAAGGACCGCGGCGGCAAGTACCAGGGGCAGACTGGCGTGACGTTGCCGAAGACCTGAGTCTTACCCCGCGAGCGCGGCGCGCAGCGCAGTCACCCGCTCGATCAGTTCCTCCGGCGCATAGGGTCGGGCGTTCGCTGCCCCCCAGACGGGGCGCGGCCAGGCGATGTCGTCGGTGTAGCGCGCGATCACGTGCACGTGCAATTGCGGCACCAGGTTGCCAAGCGCGGCGATGTTGAGCTTGTGCGGCTTGAACAGCGCCTTGAGCGCGCGCGATGCGACATCGATTTCCGTCGTGAGCTGGGCGCGCTGCGTGGCATCCAGGTCGATGATCTCGACCAGGTCGGGAACCCGCGGTACCAGCACCAGCCACGGGTGGTTGGCGTCGTCCATCAGGCGGACTTCGCAGAGCGCGAGTTCGATCACCGGGGTGGTGTCGTCGGCCAGTTGCGGGTGCAGATGCCAGTGGTTCATGAGGTGTGCTCCGCCAGGAAGGCGAGTGTGCGCCGTCGTGCCAGCGCGGCGCTCGCCGCGTGGAAATGGATCGGGTCGATGTCGCGGTTGAAGGCGTGGCCGGCCTCGGGATAGACGAAGGCCTCGGCCCGTGGCTGCAGTGCGCGGTGACGGGCGATGTCGTCCGTCGGGATGCTCGTGTCGCGCCCGCCGAAGTGGAACATCAGGGCGGCGCGTGCGGGCTCGGCGATGAACGGCATCGTCCGTGCGCCGTAGTAGCTCACGGCTGGCAGGCCGAGCCGGGTATTTGCGAGGAAGGCGATCGAGCCGCCCCAGCAATAGCCGACCACGCCGGGATGGTGGCCGGCCTCGCGCAGCCAGCGCGCAGCGGCGGTGACCACCTGCAGGGCGCCATCGGTACCCAACTCGGACACCAGTTCGCGGCCACGGCTGACGCCGGCATCGCCATAGCCCAGCTCGACGTCCGGCTGGACCGGGTCGAACAGGGCGGGCGCCAGGGCGACGACGCCGTGTCCAGCGAATCCATCGGTCACCGCGCGGATGTGCGCGTTCACCCCGAAGATCTCCTGCAGCACGATCACCGACCCGCGCGGGGGCTTCGCCGGACGCGCGAGCCAGGCCCGGGCCGGGCCTGCGGCGGTATCGAGGTGGATCCATTCGCCCATGATGTCCTCCGATCGCGGAGCGCGATGAGGTGGTGAGGCCGCCGGGGCAGGGGATGCCCGCCGTATAATTTCGCACCTTTCGTGGTGCCCCGCGCATGTCCCTGCAACAACCCAAAGTCGGATTCGTCAGCCTCGGCTGCCCCAAGGCGCTGGTCGACTCCGAGCGCATCCTCACCCAACTGCGCGTCGAGGGCTACGACCTGGTGCAGGCCTATGACGACGCCGACGTGGTGGTGGTCAACACCTGCGGCTTTATCGACAGTGCCG
>Ga0209480_10002062_pt1 | contig 14135 bp, 10 predicted proteins | sample JI61114C2DNA_FD_187501 | JGI IMG/M metagenome (GOLD analysis project Ga0209480, IMG submission 187501) | Wastewater effluent complex algal communities from Wisconsin, to seasonally profile nutrient transformation and Carbon sequestration -... | ecosystem: Engineered > WWTP > Effluent > Algae...
TCCTAGTTCCCATGTACCTGTAAAACCCTCAATCGACACAGTTGGCAATGACCCTGTAGATCCTTGACAAAATGTAAGTGAATTAAATGTGGCTGCTGGAGCTGCTGTAATTGTTACAGTAATTGTTCCAGACGCAGCACATTGACCAGCATCAGGATTAAAGGTAAAAGTAAATACTCCAGGAGTAGATGTGTCTATTGTGGCACCTCCCCAGTTTCCAGTAAAGTTTTCTATTGAAGTTGTTGGTAATGATCCTGTAGATCCTTCACAAAATGAAAGTGGATTAAATGTAGCTGGTAATGAATCTTTAACTAATAAATCAAATTGAGTTATTTCTCTACAACCTGTAACTGTATTTAAAATAGAAATATAAATAGGTTGTTCGTATTGTACAATATTTTGATATGTAGTTACATTTGAAATTGAATTTGTTAGTGTTTGAGCATTTACCAAAGATTCATAATAAGTAAACGTGTATTCTGTTGCACTCAATCCATTTAATATGAACGATTCATTATCAGTTAAATCAAATGTTGCAAAACCAGAACTATTACATAATACATTTAAATCATTAGGAACTGCTATTACAAATGGATCATAAAATTCTACTGTTATACTATCTGAAAGAGCACAAGTTGATCCAGTGAAAGATACATTCAAAGTGTAAACACCCTCGCTTGTAACTAATAAATTTGGGCTGGTTTCTCCTGGAATATCTACATCATTTTTTTTCCATTGAAATGTAGTGTTAGTCGTAGAATTTAAACCACTTTCTAAAAGAACACTTCCATTGCTACATATTGCAGTTCCATTAGATTCTAAAAAGTCATTTCCTAAATCAATATTTCCAATATTAAAACTACCTTCTTGTAAAAAAACAGCAGAATCAAGGATAGAATCATTTCTATCTGCAATTACTAACTTTATATGATATGTATTTAAAGGAGTTACTGAAGATTGTGCTGTTAATTGTACAGTTTGCCCATTGTAATTTGTAGTAGCTAAATTAGGATCATTTGGTTCCAAGTTAAATACGTCAAAGTATTCTGGATTTACAGAATCACAATCTTCATTATACAAATTATCTCTAACAGTAATAACAGAAATTGGTGTAGTTGTTCCTGGTACAACGGCTAAATTTGTAGTTGTTCCAGTTGATGTATCTGTTAAGAAAAAAGCAAAAGCGTCAGAAAAATTACATTGAAAACCTCCGTATTCTTCAGATGCAAACATAAAATTAAAACTAAAATTAGAAGCTAATGGAACAAAATCAAACTCTATAATAGTAGCGTTTTTATAAGTTTCTAAATCAGGGTCAATACCAAGGTCTTGCATATAATTAAATAATTGAGCATCTCCATCCCAATCTTCACCTCCATCTTCTAAATCATAAGTATTTGGACCAGAAGATTGCATTGCATCTCCTGTTGTTAAGACTATACCTTTACTAAAAGGCATTGTGCCAGACATATCCTGAAAATATGCAATTCCATTAGTCCCAGTGTTGCCATTTGTGTTACCTGTAGACCAAGTTATATTACTAACCTGACTACAAGGAGAATTTATTAGCATATCTGTGACTAATTCTGGTACCGTATATGTTGTATTGTCTAACAAAAGCGGTTTAGTTGTAATACAAATATTAAAAGCGACGTTTGAGTTTGGATTTTCTAAAATCGAATAAACTCTAATTTTATAAGTATTCCCAATTGTTAGTCCATCAACTGTCGCGGGAGAGTTTAAAAGATCACAGAAAATCTGATTCATAGACGAACACGCACCTCCTTCATAAATAACGCCAACAAGAGGATCAAATAGACTAGAGCCGGAAACAATATTTGCAGAAACAGTGTGAGATGTAGATGTTGCAACAAATTCAAACCAAACATCATCATCGGCAGTACCAAAACAGCTATTTGGTTCTGAAGAAGCGGTAGCACCAAACAAAACACCTGAAGCAAAGTTATTACAACTCAAATTAGGATTAGTTAAAATCACTTTTGCTGCATCACAATCATCATTTGTAATCGATGTAGCAAACATGAATGAATCAGACCACTCACTTAAACCATCAACTGATCCACAATTTGATTTAACATAGTATTGATATGCAGTTCCTGATGTTAATGAAGATAGCAAATAAGGTAGAGGAGTATTAACATTTACAGTTGTTCCTGTCCCTAGAGCAAAACCAGCAGGACCATATTCTATAATCCATTGTGTTGCAGAACCAACTTCCGTCCAAGACAATTCGGCGGAGGTTTGTGCTATATTTTGAGCTAATAAATTTATTGGTTTAGGACAAGCAGATATTGTTTGAAAATTTGTACAAGCTACTGTCCAAGGTCCTGGATTATCAGAATCACATAAAGTTCTAACATAAAAACAATAACTTGTTAACGGTGTTAAACCTGTAATAGTATGTAGATTGTCTGTAACCGTAATTTTAGTACCAGTTCCTTGTACAAATCCAGCTGGTCCATATTCAATTTCCCATGGTCCGGTTGGGTTAGGGCTTGTCCATGATAACGTTGCAGAAGTAGCTAAAGTAGTTGCAGAAGGGTCTGTGTTAATAATTTGACAAGCAGAATCTACCTTTACATCATCAACTAGCCATCTGTCTCCATTATCATTTTCCATTACAAATGCAATGTGAATATTTTGACCTGCATAAGCACTTAAATCAACAAGTTTTTGCTCATAAACATTATAAGTGGTAACCAAATTCGCCTCTGTCCAAGTTTGAATAGTTACAAAATCTGTACTAATATTCTGCGAAGCAGTCGAAACTCTTATAGTATATATACTTCCAAAATTTCCATTTTGCGTTTTTTTAGTATAAAATCGAAGTTGTCCATTAGCAGGAACTAGAACTTGAGGTGCAACTAACCAATCTATAGCTTGTGTTCCATCAGTTACATTTTCTCTGTTTAGAAATGCTGCTTTTGCCCCAGAACGAACTAACGAAGCAATTGTCGTTTCATTCCATTGTTGAGCTAATCCAATTCCATTGTCAAATCTTATCCATCCAGTCGGCGGAAAAGTAGCCCCTTCAAATCCTTCTGGGAACTGACCGTAACTCAAAACGGAAAAAAAAGATATAAAAAAAAGTAATCGTTTTTTCATTATGTTAATGTTTTGTTATTCTTTTATTAATTTTGCAAAGGTAATAATTAAAATTGTCTGGGATTCATCTATCGATAAAATGTATTTTATATCCGATAAAACGTATGTTTTAACATCGTATATTTTATGTATTTTTGTGAGAACAATTTAAAACCAATAACTTGGAATCTATTTCAAAAATCTACTTCGCATCAGACCAACATTTTGGAGCTCCAACAACTGAGTTGAGTTTTACTAGAGAGCAGAAATTTGTTACTTGGCTAGATGAAATAAAGAAAGATGCCAATGCAATTTTTTTATTAGGTGATTTATTCGATTTTTGGTTCGAATACAAAACTGTTGTTCCTAAAGGATTTGTGAGAATTTTGGGAAAACTAGCAGAGATTAAAGACTCTGGAATTTCAATATATTTCTTTGTTGGGAACCATGATTTATGGATGAATGATTATTTTCAAAAAGAGTTAAACATCCCTATTTATCATGATAATCAAGAATTTACTTTTAATGGTAAAACATTCTTAATTGGTCATGGTGATGGAAAAGGCCCAGGCGATATGGGTTACAAACGCATGAAAAAAGTATTTACCAATCCGTTTTCAAAATGGTTATTTCGTTGGTTACACCCCGACATTGGAGTAAAATTAGCCCAATATCTATCCGTTAAAAATAAACTGATTTCTGGTGTTGAAGATGTAAAATATTTAGGAGAAGAAAACGAATGGTTGGTTCAATATTGTAAACGGAAATTAGAAACCAAACACTATAATTTCTTTGTTTTTGGTCATCGCCATTTGCCTTTAGAAATTGAATTAAGGTCAGATTCGAAATACATCAATTTAGGCGATTGGATTGGTTACTTTACTTATGGCGTTTTTGATGGCGAAAAAATGGAAATAAAAGAATTCAAAAACTAAATTGTTTCCAAATCTTTTTCGATATCTAATTCTCTGAATTTTGGTGAGGCTGCAGCGGTAACTCCCACAATTCCTAAAGTCATCAATCCGCCAAAAACCACTGCTGGAACTACTCCCATAATTTTGGATGCTAAACCACTTTCAAAAGCACCTAATTCATTGGAAGAACCTACAAAAATCGAATTCACAGAAGACACGCGTCCTCGCATATGATCAGGCGTGTAAATTTGAAGAATGGTTTGTCTAATAACTACTGAAATACCATCCGTAACACCGCTTAAAAACAAGGCTACGACGGATAACCAAAAATTGGTCGATAATCCAAAAACAATAATACAAACTCCAAATCCAAAAATAGCTAACAATAACTTTTTACCTGCTTTTTGATGCAATGGGATCGAGGTTGCAACCAACATTGTTATTAATCCACCAATAGATGGTGCAGCTCTCAAAATTCCAAACCCTTCAGAACCTACTTTTAAAATATCTTGCGCAAAAATGGGCAATAAGGCTACTGCTCCACCGAATAAAACCGCAAACATATCTAAAGAAATCGCATTCAGAATAGGTCTTGAATGGAAAACAAAAGACAATCCTTCTTTCAAACTTTTGAAAATCGGTTCACCTAATTTTGGATTTAAAATAGGTTTTTTTTCAATTTGAGTGATTACTATTAAAGCCATAATCACGCAAAAAACTACAAAAACCAACGACCAAAATACACCAAACCAACCAATCGTAAATCCAGCTAAAGCCGGTCCAATTACAGCCGATACCTGCCAAGTTGAGCTACTCCATGTCGCAGCATTAGGTTGTTCTTTTTTAGGAATAATCAATCCCAACAAACTAAAAACTGACGGAATTAGAAAGGCACGAATGATTCCACCCACAAAAACTAAGGTGTAAATTCCGTACAAAATGGTATTTTTTGAAAAAGAATCAATAAAATTCGGATGCACTAACAAACACAACAAAACACTAATTGTCGCCAAACCCGAGAAACATTTGATTAACAAACCTTTTTTCTCGTTTTGATCTACAATGTGTCCTGCGAACAATGCCATACTAATCGCTGGAATGACTTCCATTAAACCTATTAATCCTAATGATAATGGATCTTTTGTGATGCAATATACTTCCCACTCAATCAATACAAATTGCATCGACCAAGCCAACACAATAAACAATCGCATGGTTAAAAACCAGCGAAATTCGGGTATTCGTAAAGAGGAAAAAGGATCTTTTTTTAGTTTTGAAGCCACGAATTTACTAATTATTAATTTTACAAAAAAACAAACTGAACACTCGATACTGAGCACTGAACACTTATCTAATATCGCGCAATTGCAGTTGCAAAGTTACAGTATCTTTCCATTCATTTTCTTCTAAAGAAAAAATGGTATCAAATTTCTTTTTATTGGAGATCAAGTCTAACTTATTTCCCAAACCAAAACCAATCACTCCAAAACTTTCCGAATTACCTTGTTTTACAAATGCTTTCAAATGTTCATTATCTGAGCCTAATGCTTTTGCATAACCTGAATCGGTTAATCCTTTCGCTAAAAATAATGGCGTCATATTTTCAGGTCCGAATGGTTCAAACTGTTTCAATAAACGCATCAACTTTGGGTTAATTTCAGATAATTGGATTTCGGCATCATATGAAATTTCAGGCGTCAACAAATCGGGATGAATAGTTTCTTGAACGACTTTTTCGAAGGCATATTTGAAATTTTCATAGTTTTCTTCCAAAAGTGTCATTCCAGCCGCATACATGTGACCTCCGAATTGTTCTAAATGTTCCGCACACGCTTCCAACGCATTATACACGTCAAAATCTTTCACAGAACGCGCCGAAGCTGCTAATTTTTCACCACTTTTCGTAAAAACAATGGTTGGACGATAATAATTTTCAACCAATCTTGAGGCAACAATTCCGATAACCCCTTTGTGCCAATTTTCTTGATATACAACCGTTGAAAATCGTTTTTGCTCATTATTTTTTTCAATTTGAAGTAAGGCTTCTTTGGTAATTTGTTTGTCTAATTCTTTTCTATCGGAATTATGTTGTTCAATTTCGGATGCAAATTGTTCCGCTTGTTCCAAAGCGTATTCTGTTAATAAAGCAACGGCTTCTTTTCCGTGTTTAATTCTTCCTGCAGCATTGATTCTTGGTGCTACGATAAAAACAACATCAGTAATCGTTAAGACTTTCTTCTTTACATTTTGAACCAAAGCCTTAATTCCTGGTCGAGGATTCGAATTAATCACTTCCAATCCAAATTTTGCCAATACTCTATTTTCACCCGTAATCGGAACAATATCGGCGGCAATTGCTGTTGCTACTAAATCTAAATACAATACTAAATCATCAATGGTTTGGTTTCTATTTTCGGCTAAAGCCTGAATCAATTTAAACCCAACACCACAACCACATAATTCATCATACGGATACGAACAATCATCTCGTTTTGGATCTAAAACCGCAACCGCATCAGGCAAAATATCGCCTGGTCTATGATGGTCGCAAATGATAAAATCGATGTTTTTTGCTTTGGCATAATTCACATGATCGATCGATTTGATGCCACAATCCAAAGCAATAATTAAGGAAATATCGTTGTCTTCGGCATAATCAATTCCCATGTAGGAAATGCCGTAACCTTCTGCATATCTGTCAGGAATATAGGTCGCCACATTCGGATAAAAACTACGTAAATAACTCGAAACTAACGAAACAGCGGTTGTTCCATCGACATCGTAATCACCGAAAATCAAGATATTTTCGTTGTTTCCAATGGCTTTTTCAATTCGCGCCACAGCTTTGTCCATATCTTTCATCAGATACGGATTATGCAAATCGTCTAAAGTGGGACGAAAAAAGGTTTTGGCTTGTTCGAAGGTTTCAATTCCTCGCTGAACTAATAATTTTGCAATGATTTCATCGACTTGAAGGGCGCTCTGAATGGTTTGTACTTTTTCTGGATTTGGATTAGATTTTGGATTCCAACGCATAGTTTTAAAAATTAGAAACCTAGAATTCAGAACTTTAGTTTGAACTCTGTTATTTTGGCTTATATAATTGAATGACAAAGGTATAAATATTTTTTATTTCAGCCACAGATTGCACAGATTATAAGAATTAGATCCGTGATAATCATATAATCCGTGGCAAAAAATTATTGTTTATGATAAAAAATCTCCACTTCAACTTTCGCAAATTGACGGAACATTTCCATTACACCACAATATTTTTCTACCGATAAATTCACAGCTTTTTCTAGCTTTTTCTCGTCTAAATTGTTGCCATAAAAATGGTAATTCACTTTTACTTTGCGATAGGTTTTTGGATGTTCCTCAGTTAATTCGCCTGAAGTTTCAATTTTAAAATCAGCAACTTCTAACTTCATTTTTTCTATTAATGAAGCGACGTCTAAACCAGTGCAACCCGCTAAAGCTGATAACATCAACGCTTTTGGACGTAAGCCTTTTCCTTCTCCTCCATTTTCGAGGCCAGCATCAATTGAAATGAGGTCGCCACTTGGGTTCGTGGACTCAAATTGCATTTTACCTTTCCAGGTTGTGGTTATGTTGTGTATTTTCATAGTTTTTGGTGAAAATAATTATGTAAAATAATTTAATAATCGTTATATAGTTTGACCCATCCTACAATACTCAAGGATATAAAAAATATCCCTAATAATAGTAAAGTTGAATTAACACCAAAGGCCACAGGATGAAAAAGTAATAAAACACCTATAATTTTAAAAACTATAGTCCAAATCAAAATTATTTTAGTTTGTCTATCCAATCTATTATTTTAAGTTTTTTCCTCCCACAACCACAACAATTTCACCTTTAGCCGGTTTTGCTTCAAAGTGTTTTAAAACTTCTTCGGCGGTTCCTCTAACGGTTTCTTCGTGTAATTTGGATAATTCTCGAGAAACAGAAACAGGTCTGTCGTTCCCGAAATATTGTGCAAATTCGGCTAAGGTTTTGTTTAATTTATGTGGCGATACATAGAAAATCATGGTGCGATATTCTTCTTGCAAAGCTAAAAATCGGGTTTGTCTTCCTTTTTTATCGGGTAAAAAGCCTTCGAATACGAATTTATCATTGGGTAAACCGCTATTCACTAACGCTGGTACAAATGCTGTTGCGCCTGGCAAACATTCTACTTCTACACCGTTTTCTACACAAGCGCGTGTAAGCAAAAATCCAGGGTCAGAAATAGCTGGTGTACCTGCATCGCTTATTAAAGCAATGGTTTCACCAGCTTGCAATCGCTTAACCAAATTTTCAACGGTTTTGTGTTCGTTGTGCATGTGGTGGCTGTGCATATGTGTTGCAATTTCGAAGTGTTTTAGCAATTTTCCGCTGGTACGCGTGTCTTCTGCTAAAATTAAATCGACTTCTTTAAGCACTTTAATCGCACGAAAAGTCATGTCTTCTAAATTGCCAATTGGTGTAGGAACTATGAATAATTTACCCATTTACGAAAACTTTTTCTCCACAATTTCCATGAAACGCGTTTCGAATTCTTCGCATCCTTCCCAATTATTGTAATCAGGCTTTACGAAATCCAAAACAAAAGATTTTGCTTCATCAAAACTATCAAACGTATTCAATTGCGAAATCACACGATTAAAATCATCCGAACTTCCGCCAAATAATTTTTTCTCAAATCCAATTCTATCGTTTAACCCAAAAGAAATAGTTTTGTTTAATCTATCATTTAAAGAGCTTATTTTTGGCTCTTGACTTACTTTTTCTGAAGTTGTTTTCACTTCTTCTTCCAATACTTTTGGAGTTTCAGCAATTACAGGTTCTGGTTGAGTTTCTTCCTTAACTTCTGCAACTGGAGTTATTGCTTCAAAAACAGTTTCGGATGCTTTTTTAACTCCAATAGAAACATCTTCTACTTTTACAAAATCTAATTCTTTGTAATCGTGCACCAATAAATCTTCAAACGAAATTTGTTTTGCTGGTTCTTCAGCTTTTGGTTCCGAAGCTTCGGAATCAGCAACTGATTCTTCTTCGATTATTTCCTCCTCAATTAGTTCTTCTTCCATTGGAGTCATCAATACTTCTTCCTCTTCATCATCCTCTTCTATAATTAACTCCGCAATTACAATTTTTTCTTCCGAAATTGATTCTGATTCTCTTTCTTCATTTTCTAGAATAGATGTAGCTTCGGATGGAATTTCAACTAATTTATCTTGAATAGGAACATAGAAAACTTCGGTTGATTTTCCTTCTAGTTTATCTTCTAATATTTCTTGCGGAATTTCAGATTTTAATAACTCAAAATTTTCTTCATAAAAACGTAAAATTGTCAATTGATCATACAAATTTTTAGCTTCTTGTTGTAGTTGAACCGTTTCAAAATGATTTTTTAACTTTAAAATTCTGTGTGCAATACTGATTAATTCAGCGGTTACTCTTTTCTTCATAACTTTATTAGATAGAATCGAATATATCGATAGTTTTTTAATAATTTTGTTTTGATTACAAATGTAATAGAAAATAATTTTTAACGTACGAAAGATACAAAATGTTTCTCGAAAATACAGTAAATCAACAAGACCAATTTGGATGGATAGAAGTAATTTGTGGCTCCATGTTTTCGGGTAAAACCGAAGAATTGATTCGCCGTTTAAAACGCGCTCAGTTTGCCAAACAAAAAGTAGAAATTTTTAAACCAACTGTTGACACTAGATATCATAATGAAATGGTAGTTTCGCACGATGCCAATGAAATTCGTTCTACACCTGTTCCTGTTGCTGAAAACATTCGAATTTTAGCACAAGGCTGCGATGTGGTTGGTATTGACGAAGCCCAATTTTTCGATGAAGAAATTGTTGCAGTTTGTAATGATCTAGCTAATTCAGGAATTAGAGTTATCGTAGCTGGATTGGATATGGATTTTAAAGGAAATCCTTTCGGGCCAATGCCTGCGCTTATGGCTACAGCCGAATATGTAACAAAAGTGCACGCCGTTTGTACACGCACTGGAAATTTAGCACACTACAGTTTTAGAAAATCGAATGATGAAAAATTAGTCATGCTTGGTGAAACCGAAGAATACGAACCTTTGAGCCGTGCCGCATACTACAAATCTATTCGCGAACATAAAGAAGAATAACGAGTAATTTTGAATCTCAATATAACCCATATTATTTCGTTTTGCAAAGGCATTTTTCACGGAAATTCAACCGAATTTACCGTAAATCATATTTCGATTGACAGCCGTTCGTTACAAAATGGAAGTAATACCTTGTTTTTTGCTATCAAAGGTCAAAATCATGATGCACATTTATTCTTGGAAGATTTGATTACAAAAGGCGTTCGCTATTTTATAGTCGAGTATATTCCAGAACATTTATTCGAAAAAGCAAATTTTGTTATTGTAGAAAATTCGTTAAAAGCCTTGCAACAAACTGCGATTAATTACCGAAAACAATTCGATTTCCCGTTTGTGGGAATTACGGGAAGCAATGGAAAAACCATTGTAAAAGAATGGTTGAATTTCTTATTGAGTCCAAATCATTTGATTATTCGAAATCCGAAAAGTTATAATTCGCAAGTTGGAGTTCCGTTATCAATTTTAGCAATTGAAGGCAGCTACGATTTAGGTGTTTTTGAAGCGGGAATTTCGTTACCGAATGAAATGTTAAATTTAGAACACATCATTCAACCTAAATATGGTATTTTAACAAATATTGGTTCAGTTCATGACGAAGGTTTTTCGAATCGCAAGGCCAAAATAAAAGAGAAAATTAAACTTTTTGAAAATTGTTCAGATATTTTCCTAGAAAAGAATTCTGAAATTGAAATCTTACTTCCAGAAAAAAGTCAAAAACACACTTGGAGCTTTATCGATAAAAATGCCAGTCTTTTTGTTTCAAAGAAAAATAAAAATGGTAAAACCGAATTAACTTTCAAAAATAAAAACAACGCTTTTAGTGTAAACATTCCGTTTTCAGATGAAAATTCAATTGAAAATGTAATTACTTGCGTGAATTTCATTTTGTTTTTAGGTGATAAAATTACATTTATTCAAAATCGAATTGCCGAATTATACCCAGTAGAATTAAGACTTCAAGCCAAAAAAGGAATTCATAATTGTTTGGTAATTGATGACAGTTATTCGATAGATTATCAATCATTGAAAATTGCGTTAGATTTCTTAGAACAACAAAAATTACACGATAAAAAGACGATTATTTTATCCGATATTTTTACGAGTGGAATTGGCATTGAAGCACTTTATAATCAAGTAAAGCTACTACTTTCGAAAAATAAAATCGAGCGTATAATTACTATTGGCGAAACTATTGGAAAACAATTGAGCGATTTGCCAAATATGATTTCGTTTGCCACTACACAAGAATTTTTGCAGCAATTCAATACACAATCGTTTCAAAATGAAACCATTTTAGTAAAAGGTGCACGCGGATTCAACTTTCATGAAATTGTGGTTTTATTAGAAGAAAAAAATCACGAAACCATTTTAGAAATCAACCTAGATGCAATTAGTCACAACCTGAACTTCTACAAATCCAAACTAAAACCTGAAACCAAAATAATGGTAATGATCAAAGCATTTGGTTATGGAAATGGTGGTTATGAAATTGCAAAATTACTCGAACATCATAAAGTAGATTATTTAGGTGTGGCATTTACTGATGAAGGTATCGAATTGCGAAAAGCAGGAATCACTACTTCAATTATGGTTTTAAATCCAGAAAACAACAGTTTTAGAGCCATGATTGCCTATAATTTAGAACCCGAAATTTATTCGATTACTGGATTACAGGCTTTTCTGAAAATTGCCCAAGAGCAAAATATTTCACACTACCCAATTCATATAAAATTAGACACGGGAATGCATCGCTTAGGGTTTGAACCGCATTTGATTTCCGAATTGTGTTCATTACTAAAAAATAACAATTTTGTCAAAGTGAAAAGTGTTTTTTCGCATCTATCTGCGAGTGATGATTTAGAATTTGATGATTTTACAAAAATACAATTTCAACGTTTCGATGCCATGTATTCAGAATTAGAAAAAGTGTTGCCTTCGAAGCCGATTCGTCATATTTTAAACACATCTGGAATTTTTAATTATGCAGAAAAGCAAATGGAAATGGTGCGATTAGGAATTGGCTTGTATGGTATTGGAAATTCTGAACAAGAATTACAAAGTTTAGAGAATGTGAGTACTTTAAAAACCATAATTTCTCAAATTAGAGAAGTATTACCCGAAGAAAGTATTGGTTACAATCGAAGATTTCAAATAACTCAAAAAATGAAAGTAGCTACAATTCCGATAGGTTACGCCGATGGAATTCGCAGAGCTTGGGGTAATGAAAAAGGTTTTGTTTCCATCAACAAACAAAAAGCAACCATTTTGGGCTCGATTTGTATGGACATGATGATGGTAGATGTTACCAATATTTCATGCGAAACTGGAGATGAAGTAATTATCTTTGGTAAAAACCTAAAAGTTACTGAAATGGCAAGTGTAATTGGAACTATACCCTATGAGATTCTAACTGGAATTTCGCAACGTGTGAAAAGAATTTTTTATAAAAATTAACATTTGTATTGATTTTTTTTTAAATTTGCCAAGTTTTAAACTTTTATCTTATAAAATTAAAAAATTATGCTTAAAGAATTTAAGAATTTTATCATAACTGGAAACGTAATCGAGTTCGCAGTTGCTGTGATTATGGCTGGAGCTGTTGGTGCAGTTGTAAATGGTTTTGTAAATGACATTGTAATGCCATTAGTTGGTCAACTTACTGGCGGAGTTGATTTTGCAGATATGAAATACATTTTATCACCAGAAGTTGTAGCAGCTGAAGGAGTTGGTGCTAAAGCTGAAGTTGCTGTCAGATATGGAGCTTGGATTAACACTTTGGTAAATTTAGTGATTGTTGGTTTTGTAATGTTTATGATTGTAAAAGCATATAACAAAGCAAAAACACCAGCAGAGGCGCCAGCACCAGCAGGACCGACACAAGAAGAATTATTAGCAGAAATTAGGGACTTATTAAAAAAATAGTCGAATACAAAGCTATATTGCATATTAAAAAATGCTGAGTCTTTGTCGCTATCGTCTGGATACAAATATTTTTTTATCTTTGAAATAAAAAAATGCAGACAAAACATTTCGAAAACTTAACAAACAAGCGATTGGGAATAGAAAAAATTCTATTCCCAATCGCTTGTTTGTTAATAGTATCTAACATTTAAATAAATTTATAGAGAATTAAAAATATCTATAAATGGATAAAAAAACTTTAAGGCAAAAAGCAAAAACTGAAAGACAAAAATCAACTCAAGAGGAAATTGAGTACAAAAGTTTGGCAATTGCAAACCAATTGTTACGAATGGATATTTGGGATAAATTGTATTATCATTTGTTTTTAACGATTGAAGAACAAAAAGAAATTAATACCGAATATATTCTTCAAATTTTAGCGGGAAAAGATAAAGAAATCGTCATTTCGAAGTGCGAATTTTCTACTTTAGGAATGAAACATTTTTTATTAACAGATAATACTAAAATTAAAAAGAATAGTTACAACGTTCCAGAACCTATTGATGGTTTAGAAATTCCTGACACAAAAATTGATGTTGTTTTTGTACCGCTTTTAGCGTATGATAAGCAAGGAAATCGTGTTGGGTACGGAAAAGGTTTTTACGATAACTTCCTAAACAAATGCAAGCTTGAAACAATTAAAATCGGCTTATCATTTTTTCCTCCTGAAGAAGAAATTGAGGATGTTTCATCTAGTGATGTAAAATTAGATTTTTGTGTGACGCCTGAAAAGGTTATTTGTTTTAAAAACAATATTTTATAGTTTCCAAAACAATAAAAATTTAATCATTATAGATAGTATCTAAAAAAAGGAGTAAAATATCAAGATCCATCGTTTTTTAACAACGTTAAAGATATTTACTCCTTTTAAAAACAAACAATTATAAGCTCATTATTATAAATTCACTTCTTCTGTTTCTTTGGTGTTGTTCTTCTGTACAATTTGATTGGTTTGTAGGTTCGCAAGCACAGTCGTTTACTAATTGTGA
>Ga0209480_10002066_pt1 | contig 14106 bp, 11 predicted proteins | sample JI61114C2DNA_FD_187501 | JGI IMG/M metagenome (GOLD analysis project Ga0209480, IMG submission 187501) | Wastewater effluent complex algal communities from Wisconsin, to seasonally profile nutrient transformation and Carbon sequestration -... | ecosystem: Engineered > WWTP > Effluent > Algae...
GCGCGGCGATAGCGGTGCATACCTTAAGAAGAGCGACGAGGTCACCGAGATCGTCCGTGCGCACGTGCCGCTCTTCGAGAAAAGCAGCGTGGACGAATTCTACGCCGACCTTACCGGCACCGACAAATTCTTCGGCAGCTGGAAAATGGCCGGCGAGCTGCGCCAGCGCATCATCAAGGAAAGCGGCCTGCCCAACAGCTTCGGTCTTAGCGCCAACAAAACCGTGAGCAAGGTGGCCACCGGCGAGGCCAAGCAACGGCCCGATGGCCAACTGCAAGTGCCCAACGGCACCGAAAAACTCTTTCTATCACCCATGCCCATTGAACGCATTCCCGGCGTGGGCGGAAAGACCGCGCACCTGCTGCGCAGCATGGGCGTGGCCCGCATACACACCATGCAGGACCTGCCCGTGGACCTTATGCAACGCCTGCTCGGCGAGCACGGACCCGTGCTGTGGCGCAAAGCCAACGGCATCGATCCCAGCCCCGTTACCCCGTGGCACGAGCGCAAAAGCATCAGCACCGAACGCACCTTCGAACGCGACACCATCGACCTGGTGAAACTGCGCGGACTCCTTACCGCCATGGCCGAAAGCCTCGCCTTCCAACTGCGCAAGGGCGAAAAGCTCACCAGCTGCGTTACCGTGAAGATCCGCTACGCTGACATGAACACGCACGCCCGCCAAACGCGCATCGGCCACACCGCCTGCGATCACCTCATTCTGCCGTTGGTACACGAGCTTTTCACCAAGCTTTACGACCGCCGCCAACGCATCCGCTTGGTGGGCGTGCGCTTCAGTCACCTCGTGGGCGGCGGCCACCAAATGGATGCCTTTACCGACACTCAAGAGGCCATGAACCTCTACCAGGCCATGGACAACGTGCGCAAGCGCTTCGGCGACCGCATGGTGATGCGCGCTGCGGGCATGGCCGCAAAAAGCATCGGTAGAATGGATAACCCGTTTGATGGGCAGGCGCCGGTGTTGTTGGCGAACAGGCGGAGCTGAACGTGCATGGCGGACTTGCATAGGCGAAGCATGCATCGCCATAAACCAAGGCACGGTTTTTGAATTTCACCGTGGTCCAATGGCGATCGCCTTGTTCACCCCGCTTTTCACTGGCGTAACTTCACCCCCATGATCCGCATTGTTACCCTGACTCTTGTATTGTCTGTCCTTTCAGCCCAGGCCCAGATCGGCCATGGGGGAAAGCCCATGGACTGGAGTAATGCAGATCTTCATCCCGTAGACCTGCCCGCCACCGTGCTCGGTACCGTGGATCGTGCTGCTGCGGAGGCTGCTGCCGATACCATTGGCGCGGCCCGCGGCTATCGTTTCGGAACCCAGCGCTTGTTCAACGTGGACATGGCCGCGCAAGGCCAATGGAGCGATCTGCCCAACGGAGGGCGCATGTGCCGCTATGAAGTAAAAAGCACAGGTGCTGTTATGATGTCCTTGCAATTCAGTGCGTTCCACTTGCCTTGGGGCGGCCAACTGTTTGTGTACGATGCTGCACGCACGCGCTTCCTTGGTGCCTTCACCCGCGCCAATGAAAGCCCGGACGGCAAGTTCGCTACAGCTATGTTGCCGGGCGATGACCTGATCTTGGAATACCGCGAACCCGCTGGCGCGCCATCGCCGCAGCTCATGTTGGAAGGTCTTACGCACGCTTGGCAGTCCTTCTTTCCCCAACGGGGCGAACAGCGCGATTTCGATCCCGGCTATCAGGCGCTGCCCTGCCACAATAATGTGGCATGCCCCATCGCCGACCCATGGCAGGACCAGATCCACGCCACCATCTGGTTCGTGATGCCCAGCGGCCTGGGCTGCAATGGCACCATCCTCAACAACACCGCGCAGGACGGCACGCCATACGTGCTCATCGCCAACCACTGCTACCAGCCTACGGAAAGCCAGTGGCTCTACTATTTCAACTACCAAAGCCCCTCTTGCGTAGGCGATACCGGGCAGACCATGCAGACCGTACTCGGTTCTTACCGGCGCTCCATACTGTACCACGGTGATTTCTGCCTGATGGAAATGTTCGATACGCCGCCACCCGCTTTCAACGCGTACTACGCGGGCTGGGACCGCAGCGGCACGCCACCCCAAAGCGGCGCATCCGTCCTCGATCCGGCCGGCGACGTGAAGAAGATCTCCTTCTACAGCACGCCCACGACCAGCTACCTTACCCAGGACGGCGAGTTCACGCCGTGCTGGTCCGTGTATTGGAGCAACGGGATCCAAGAGGCCGGAGCCAGCGGCGCGCCGCTTTTCGATCAGAACAAACGCTTGGTGGCCCACATGGTGGACGGCGTGCAAACTTGCTCCAACTACACCACCGTCCCATCCTACGGCTCGAAATTCAGCGAAAACTGGGACGGTGGCACCGCTCCCAACTCGCGTCTGCGGGATTGGCTCGACCCCTCTAACACACACATCACCTTGGACGGCTGGGACCCCAATGCCAATTCGCCCCAGCTCAAGGTGAAGTTGAAGGCCATGCTGAAAGGTCCGTTCGTAGCGGCTAACGGCAACATGTCCACCGGTATCAACGATATGGGAGAACTCCCTTTTATGGAGCCTTACACCGCACTGGGTTATCCGCATATGGGCGGCGGTGGGGAAAGCACTACGCAGGCGGTACTCAACATCACTGGCAACAACCGCGTAGTGGATTGGGTCGTGGTGGAATTGCGCGATGCCAACGTGCCCGCCAATGTGCTTGCGACACGCTCCGCCTTGATCCTGAAAAATGGAAAGATCGTGGACGTTGACGGTGCCTCGGACGTGGCATTTACGGGAATTGTCGCCGGTTCTTATTATGTGGCACTCCATCACCGCAACCACTTGGCGGTAATGACGGCATCGGCGCAAGCCATCTCCGCCACGGCAACACTTATCGACCTTTCCTTGGCAAATGCTCCTATCTACGGTGGTGGGGCGGCGTCCGCCTTGGTCAGTGGTGTGCGTTGCCTGTGGTCCGGCGATGTAAACGGTGACCAAGAGGTGAAATACACCGGTACCGCGAACGACAGGGATTCCATCCTCGTGCGCGTGGGCAGCACCGTGCCCACGGCAATCTACACAGGCTATGCCTTGGAGGACGTGAACATGGACGGCGTGGTGAAATACACCGGCAGCAATAACGACCGCGACCCGATCGTGAACAACATAGGAGGTTTGCCAACTGCGGTGCTAACCAGCACCGTGCCTTAATTCCGATCCACGTTCTCGTGCTTTTCCATGTTGGCCTTCATGCGCAAGTTCAGCGCTTCCACCAGCACGCAGAAGCCCATGGCCGCGTACAAGTAGTTCTTGTCCACGTGCAAGCCCAGACCATCCAGCACAAGCACTACGCCCACCATGGCCAGGAACGCCAGGGCCAACACTTTCACCGTGGCATGGCGGTTCACGAAAGAGCTGATCCATTCAGCGGCGACCAGCATGATCACCACGGCGATCACCACGGCCAATACCATGATCAACAGCTCATTGCTCATGCCCACCGCCGTGATCACGGAATCAAGGGAGAAAACGATGTCCAAGATCACGATCTGGAGCACCACCATCGCCAAAGAGGTACGCACATGTTTCGCACCCGCTTTTTCCTCCACTAGTTCCACCTTATTGCGGATCTCCACAAAGGCCTTCCATACCAGGAACAAGCCACCAGTAAGCAACACCAAGTCTTTGCCGGTGAACTCCATGGAACCGATGGAAAACAACGGCTCCACCAAGCGCATCATCCAACTAAGTGTTAGCAGCAGCAAGATGCGGGTAATGAGCGCGAAGGCCAAGCCAAGCCTGCGCGCGCGCGCTTGCAAGTTTGACGGCAGCTCCCCACTGAGAATGCTGATCATAATGATGTTGTCGATGCCCAGCACGACCTCCAGCGCCGTAAGCGTAAGCAGTTGCATCCACCCGTGACTGGTGAGGAATACTTCGAAGTTGAGCTGGTCGAGTGGTATCATTTCCGTTTTGCGGGTGCGAAATTACCTGTCGGAAGCCTCGGGATTAACACCGATCGCATATTCTGCGATCGCCACGTTGCGGTTCACCGGGTTCAGCCAATGCAGCGTACGGTCCAACAAGCCCGGCTCTGCAGTGCCGATATACGTCAACGGTCCCAGTGCGCGCTCTACCCGTTGCACGCGGGCCTGCAGGTCTTCCGCACCGATGAAGAGCACCACGCCCGGCTTGCGGTCCGCCGGCACACCGGCCCATGCACTCCGGATATCACCCGCTGGATCGGTGATGATCACTTGCGATACGTGCCAGTTGCCCAAGTAGTACAAGGGCATCATCGGCGGGTCTTTTTCCACTGTGTCCTCGATCAATAAAGCACTCACTCCTTTTCCGCGCAGCATCAACATGGCTTCCACGCGCTCGCGTTTGCTGTAGCTCACGGAAAGTGCAACGAGAAGCACGATGTTCAATCCCCAGGTCCACGCCATCACCCCGCGCCAGAGCCCTTTGCGCTGCGCCCACCAAGGGCTTGCGGAACGGAAACGTTCCCACTCCACATAGCCCAGCACAAAGACCAGCGGCACGATCGTCAGGATGAAACGCTCCTGTTTGTTGGGAAAGACGGAGTGGAAGAAAAGAAATGCGAAGGTGGGCAGCCACACCAACAAGGGCTTGGGCCGCTTAAAGAAGCCGAACAGTACCGCCAACGAGAACGGCGGAATGAAAATGCCAGCCAGTACCAACAGGTAGTTGTACCAAGGCTGATCGAAATACGTGGTGGAGTTCGCCATGTTGTAGCGCACGTATTCCTCCATCTCAGCGAAAGGCCTGCCCCAAATGAACAGGTCCACGCCCGCCTGCACCAGCACGATGGGCACCAATAGTGCCAAGCCGAACACCACGGCCTTCCGCCATTCGCGCAACAACAGCAATGCCAGTCCAGCACCACCGGCGAAGAACAACGTCTGGAAGCGAAGGTCCACAGCAAGCCCGGCGAACAAGCCCGCGATTACCACATGCTTCATCCGTGGTGTAGGACTTTCCTTGATCAGGAACCAACCACACAGCATCAGAGGTGGCAGGCTTACCATTTCCACCAAGTTGCGCACCGAAAGGAAGGGCATGAAGCAGAACAACGACAGGAAAAGTCCTGTCCGGAAAGCCACGGCCGGGTTGGATAATTTCAAAGCGATGCGGTAACCCGTGCGCACTGCGATCAAGCTCCACAGCGCGTGCAGCAACCGCACCAGCACCATCTTCACCGCAGGGTCTTCCAAACCAAGCCAGGCGCACAGTTTGAAGAACAAAAAATGCAGACCGGGGTAGAGCATCATGTGGCCGGTGGGAGCGGGGTTCGCCCCTTGGTTCCACGGCAGCCAATTGTTGTAGTCGAAGCCGTCCACCCAGCTCTGCGCAACTTCGATCACCAGGAAGTGGTCGTCCTGAGCGAAATAGCCGCCGGAAAAAATGGCCGCCACCACGCGTGGCACCAGCGCAATGCCCGTGAGCCACGCCAAGGGGTTGGCCTGCATTCGCGCCACAAGCCGTTTCCAACCCGCCATTTCCATGGGCGCAAAATAGGCAGAGCCAGTGCGGCATGAATATGGGCGAACAGGAGACTTCCGCGCATTGCCGCACCGCCCCGTTACTTTCGGCCCCCCTGCGCAACGCGTCGGTAACAATTGCATGCCCAAGCCTTCGCCAGATCCCGTCCCGCACAGCAGCTGGGCCAGTAGCTGGAAAACCGTGGCCTACCGCAGAAGCATGCTGGGCACGTTCCTTACCCTAACCGCCTTGGTCAGCATACTGCCGGATTACTTCGATTACTTAGCCGCTAAACCGGGTTTCTATCCGCCTGATCCGTTAATCGCGCATTTGGGCCCATCGGAACTTTCGATTCCCATCTTTTCCGTGCTTTACGCCGTTATCCTGCTCACGGTGATCTCGTTGGCAAACCAACCGTACCGCTTGCTCCGTGGGCTTTTCGCGTATGCGGTCCTGCTTGTGTTGCGCATGATCTCCATGTCGGTATTCACGCTTGAGCCACCGCCGGATGCCGTGCCTTTGATCGACCCTGTTACCGGTCCGTTCTATCCGGGTAATTCGCCGTTCCTCAAGGATCTTTTCTTCAGCGGGCATACGGCCACGTTGGCGTTAATGGCGCTGGTGACTCCCTGGAAACCGTTGCGCGTACTGGCTTGGTGCGCAACGGCGGCCGTCGGCATCATGGTGGTGGCGCAACATGTACACTGGACCGTGGACGTATTGGCCGCGCCGTTCGCGGCATGGGCAGCGTGGGCGATCGCCGGTAAATTGACACGCTTCTTCACTCAGCCCCGCCAGCAGGCAGGCGCTTGAGGTAGATGCCGCTCGCCATACGTTCGTTCAGCGCGTCCGGCAGAATGCCTTGTACGCCCGCAGTGATGCGGTTCAACAGGCCCGGCACCACTTCCGCCTTTCCGCTCAACATGGCCTTTACTGAACTTTTGGCCACAACTTCCGGCGAACTGCCGAATTTCCGCGCCAACTGGTCCATCGCCATCATACGAGCGCGTTGCGTGAAACCCGTAATGATGCTGCCGGGGCACACGACCGTAACGGATACCGGACCTTTTTCCAGCTCGATCCGCAATGAACGCGACCACACGCGCACGAACGCTTTGCTGGCGCTGTAAGTAGCGAACGTGGCCATGGCCGAATAGGCCGTCATGCTGCTGATGTTGAGCAAGTGGGAGCGGGGCTGCTTTTGCAGTGCTGGAAGTAAGGCATGCGTCAACGCCACAGGAACGTCCATGTTCAAGCGCATCATGGCCAATTGCTCCTCAGCGCTTAATGCTGTGAACATGCCCCAAAGCCCTTGGCCAGCGTTGTTCACCAAGCAGGTCAATTCCACGTTCAGCCCTAACGCCCATTGCGCGATCCGTGTCGCTGCATCCGGTGCGAAGAGGTCCTGTTCCAACACATGGCTGGGCTTGCCGCTGATCTTTTCCGCTTCCGTTGCCGTTGCACGAAGGGCTTCACCGCTGCGCGCGGTCAACAGCATGCCGTAGCCATGGCGCGCTAATTCCAACGCGATCGCTTTGCCCAAGCCTTGGCTGGCTCCGGTAACAAGGGCGTATCCACTGTTTTTGGGCATGATCCTTCCAAGTGAAAAACTGGATGCGAAAACTCAGCACCCGCCTTCACCGCTACTTCACCAAATGCTGGAAACGATGGTAGAAAGGCGTAGCGCTCTTTTCGTTCTTCGGCGTGTACTTCCCAGCGATGATGGGGATGTACATCACCCGCCTGCGGCTGGCTTCGCCCACCAAACGGCTCCGCTCCACGCGGTGCCAGCAGCGGCCATCATGCACGGTAAGGTCGCCGGCTTTGATGTTGAACGCCACTTCGCGTGCATCGGGCTCATTGTCCAAAAAGTTCTTCTTGCGGAAAAGCATGTTCCACAGATTCTGTTCGTGCGTGCCCGGCAGCAAACGCAGCCCGCCGTTGGCCGGATCTTGGTCATCCAGGTGGATGCCCACGTTCAACATGGGCAGGATCTTCTTTCCCAGGAAAATGTCGCGCACACTGTCCGTGTGCCATCCCATCTGGGTGAATTTGCTGGCGTCCGCGTTCACGTAGTGGTTCACCACCAAACCGTCCTTTTCGTCGGTACCCAAGCGTGCATCGGGCCCGACCAGACCTAAAAGCACTTGAAAACGGGGATCTTTGAGGAATTCCGCAAGGACAGGTGAGTGCTGGTTGGCGAATGCGAAGCGCTGAACTATGCGGCTGCCATCCACGTCGGCACCGTATTTGATCGGTACGCCGTTCACTTTTTCAAGCCCTTCGCCGACCCACTTGGATTGTACGGTTTCCACCGCTTTCCATAGTGCTGCAACGGTTTCCTTGGTGATGAAACCTGGGAAATGGATCATGCCGCTTTGCTGGAAAGTACGGCGTTGCTCCAATGTGAGCTCTTGCCCCAAGGGGGTGCTGGATTCTATGATACGTGCCACGGTATGTGGGATTGGTCGGGCGAATTTAGGTGAAGGTACGTTCATTTGCGGTTAACCTTTGCAAAGGTTGTCCGCATGGGCTTGTGCGCATTTCGGCCCACTTAGCTTTGCGCCCCACTTCCCCCATGAACATCGCCGTCCTTTCCCGCGACCCACGCCTGTATTCCACGCGCAGGCTTGCAGAAGCCTGTAAAGCCCGCGGACATGACGTTCGCATCGTTGATCATGTGAAGTGCGACTTAGTGATCGCCCGCAAGGATCCACATGTGCTCCATAACGGGGAACGGCTCGAAGGTATCGATGCCATCATTCCGCGCATCGGAGCCAGCGTTACGTTCTATGGCACTTCCGTGGTGCGCCAGTTCGAGGCCATGAAGGTCTTCAGCACCGTGGACAGCCAGTCGTTGGTGCGAAGCCGAGACAAGCTCCGAAGCCTCCAGATCCTTAGCCGCGCCGGAGTGGACATGCCCCGCACGGTTTTTACCAACTACAGCAAAGACGTAGCCGGCGCACTGGACCGCGTGGGCGGGGCGCCCTGCATCATCAAGCTGCTGGAGGGCACGCAAGGGCTGGGCGTGGTGCTGGCGGAATCGCGAAAAGCCGCCGTGGCCGTGGTGGAAGCATTCAACAGCCTCAAGGCACGCGTGATCGTGCAGGAATTCATCAAGGAAGCCAAAGGTGAGGATATCCGTGCATTCGTGGTGGACGGTGCCATTGTGGGCGCCATGAAACGTGTGGGCAAGGAGGGCGAATTCCGTAGCAACCTCCATCGCGGTGGAAAAGCTGAGTTGATCGACCTTACAGCCGAGGAGTCGCGCATGGCCTTGCATGCCGCGCGTGCGTTGGGTCTGCACGTTGCCGGGGTGGACTTGCTCCAAAGCGAACGCGGGCCGTTGGTGATCGAGGTCAACGCTTCACCCGGCTTGGAAGGCATTGAAAAAGCCACCGGTAAAGACATCGCGGGCGAGATCGTGGCCTACGTGGAGCGCAGCGTGGTGCCCGTGTAGTGCTTCAAGCGCTCTGCACCTGTTCCCGGCCAAGCCAACCGCGCGCCTCTTCCAAGGTGCGGAACCACGCCACTTCAAATGTCAATTTGCCATTGACAGCCGTGAACGAGCGGGCAACACTGGTCTGGTTGAAAAAATCGTTGCTTTCCACGATGGCCATGCGCCGCAAGCCCGTGGCAAACAACCGCGGAAACCAGTTTTCATTCGCCCAGGTTTCATCGGCACGCAGAATGGCCGTCATCTCCCGCAGGTCGGCCAGCCAGAACCGCACGTCATTTTCTTGTAATACAACCAGTGCTTTTTCCAGCCCACCGCGGTATTCGTCGCTGCGCGCATGGCCGTTCCAGGTCAACTGCACCAGCTTGCGCTCCGGTATGTGGACCAAGCGCAGGTAAGGCTGGTCAAGCACCACGGTTTCAGGTTGTAGGGAAGCGGGACGCATTGGGGAGGCAATGTTACTTCTTTCCGCAATGTACGCGATCGGTGAGGTGATGGACCGGTCGATCTCACTAACGGTCAGCACCATTCTTTGCTGTTCATCGATCGCACTGTTCAATTTGAAATTCCGTCCCGCCCATGCCAATACCTTTGCGGCTCATTCCCCCGCAAGCGTGCAGCACAAAATCCTCATTCTCGACCATGGCTCGCAATACACGCAGCTGCTGGCCCGCCGCGTGCGCGAGCTGGATGTTTATTGTGAAATACACCCTTTCAACGCGGCCTCGAATTTCGCCGATGACCCCTCCGTACGCGGTGTGATCCTTAGCGGAAGCCCGGCTTCCGTGTTCGATAAAGGCTCCCCCGATACGGATCTCAACGGCCTGCAAGGAAAGGTGCCGGTATTGGGCGTTTGCTACGGCGCACAGTTGCTGGCGAAACGTGCCGGCGGTGAAGTGGTGCGTAGCGAAGTTCGCGAGTATGGTCGCGTTTTTCTGGACAACATATTTCAGGAGAAGCCGCTCTTTACCGACATCCACCCCGGAACCCAGGTTTGGATGAGCCACGGCGACAGCATTGTGAAAGCCAGCCCCGAAATGGAGGTACTTGCCGGTACGCACACCGTGCCTGTGGCGGCTTTCCGCATGAAAGGGGAGGAGACCTTCGGCGTGCAATTCCATCCGGAAGTGTTCCATTCAACGGACGGGCTGAAGCTCCTGCGCAACTTCGTGATCGGCGTGTGCAATTGCCCTGCGGAACATTCACCCCGCGCCTTTGTGGACGAAAGCGTGGAAGGGCTGCGCGAACAACTTGGCGACGACCATGTCGTGCTTGCCTTGAGCGGCGGCGTGGACAGTTCCGTTGCCGCCATGCTGCTGGACCGCGCCATCGGCAAAAAACTGCACTGCATCTTCGTGGACAACGGCCTGCTGCGCAAAGGCGAATACGCGCAAGTGCTGGAAAGCTACCGGCACATGGGCCTGAACATAAAAGGTGTGGATGCCAGTGCGCGTTTCCTGTCCGCCTTGAAGGATTTGGACGATCCGGAAGCAAAACGAAAAGCCATCGGGCGCACCTTTATCGAAGTGTTCGATGCAGAAGCCAAGCGCATCAGCAACATCAAGTGGTTGGCGCAGGGCACCATTTATCCGGACGTTATCGAAAGCGTGAGCGTGAACGGCCCCAGCGTTATGATAAAGAGCCACCACAACGTGGGCGGATTGCCCGCACACATGAACCTGAAAGTGGTGGAACCGCTGCGTTCGCTCTTCAAGGACGAAGTGCGCCGCGTGGGCCGTGAACTCGGCTTGGACCCCGCGATCTTGGGCAGGCATCCCTTCCCGGGGCCTGGTCTGGCCATCCGCATCCTTGGCGACATCACGGCGGAAAAAGTGATGCTGCTACAGGAAGTGGACCACATTTTTATTTCAGAGCTCCGGGCTGCCGGGTTGTACGACCAGGTATGGCAAGCCGGTGCCATCTTGCTGCCCGTGCGCAGCGTAGGTGTAATGGGCGATGAGCGCACCTACGAAAATGCCGTGGCACTGCGAGCCGTAACCAGCACGGACGGCATGACCGCAGACTGGTGCCACCTGCCCTACGAGACTTTGGCACGGATCTCGAACAGCATTATCAACCAAGTAAAAGGCGTGAACCGCGTGGTGTACGACATCAGCAGCAAACCGCCCGCAACAATTGAATGGGAATGATGCGCATAATCACCGCTTTTTTGTTCGCTATCGGCCTCTTCGCCGCAACCGCCCATGCCCAGGAAGTGCGGGTAGTGAACGGCGACAAGTACATCGTACACACGGTGGCCGCTGGCCAAACACTCTACGGTATAAGCAAACACTACGCAGTGGATCTGCCGGACCTAACCAAAGCGAACCCCGGTGCCACAACAGGGCTTAGTGTTGGCCAAGTGTTGCTGGTCCCCATGGCGGGCCGGTCACGGAAAGAGATAAAATCCGCTCCGGAATTGAGCCACGGCGAGCTGTTGCACACCGTGTCGAAAAAGGAAACGCTCTACGGGATCTCCAAGCAATACGGCGTGTCGCAGGAGGCCTTGACCACCGCCAATTCCGAACTCTCTTTCGGTCTGCGGCCCGGCATGCAGTTGCGCATCCCTGTTTCCGTGAGCACCGCCGCACCTCCCGCCGCCATTGAGCCGGCCACGGCTGACAATGCTCAATTCCACCAAGTGCTTTCCGGCGAAACATTGTATTCGCTCGGCAAACTCTTCGGTGTTTCCCCGGAAGAAGTGAAGGCCGCCAACAACGGCCTGCCGGAAGGGCTGAAGGCCGGGCTGTACATCCGTGTGCCCACAGCCACCATCGTGGAAACGGACACCGTGGTGAAACCGGATGTGGTGATCGCGCCGCCGCGCGGAACACCCCGTAAGATCGCCGTTCTATTACCCTTCACCGCCACGGCCCGAGACACCTCCGAAGGTGCGCCAAGCGGCGATCAAAGCCAAGTCACCTATGCCGCCTTGGAGTTCCGCGCGGGAATGGCCATGGCATTGGATTCCTTGCAAGCCAAAGGATTGAACGCGGAGGTAAAGGTGTACGATTCGGGCACCCGCGCTTCGCAATGGGGGGCGCTCTATCAAAGCGAAGAACTGCGCGGCATGGACCTCTATATCGGACCCTTCCACCGCGCCGCACTCGAAAGCTTGGTGCGTGTGGCCGGTGATGCTCCCATCGTTTGCCCCGTGCCGCAGAGCAACAAAGTGCTGTTGGGCAATCCCACGATAAGCAAGGCGCTCGGCAGCCGTGCCGATCAGGTTAAGCAATTGGCCCGGTATGCCGTGCAGCACCGCAAAGGTGCCAAAGTGCTGATGCTCCGGCCAACCATCCCGAAAGAACGAGATCTACAAGCACTCATGCTGCGCGAATTGCGTGGTGCCGTGGCACCGGACGCCCCGCCAAGCGACTCCGTCGTGGCAGTGGATTGCGGCCGTCGCGATGTTACCGGCTTGATGGCCAAGCTGGATCCCGTGAAAACCAACTTCGTGGTGGTGCCCAGCGAGGACATCGAATTTGTGACAGCCGCCATCACTGCGATGGCGGGCATGGCCGGTAAGTACAAACTGAGCGTTTACGGAATGGACAGTTGGAAAAGCATTCCCACCCTTGATATTGCTTCCTTGATGAAGTTGGACACGCACTTGCCCGCAAGCACGGCCATCGATATCGAGGACCCGCGCGTGGCCGCGTTCATCGGAGCCTATCGGGACCTTTACCATAACGAACCGGGCGAGTATGCTTTCCTTGGCTATGATGTCACCTTGTTCTACCTCACCGCGTTGATGCAGTTCGGCAAGGGGTTCCCGGCACATTTCAATGAAGTAAAGGCGAGGCCGCTGCACATGACCTTCGATTTTTCCGGTCTGGGGCCTGAGAATGGCAGGTGCAACACCGGCGCCGTGGTGCTGCACTATGGTGCCGACGGGATCAAACCCGTGCGCTGGTCAGCTTTTTAACCGTAGCCACTTGCGCTCCAGCACGAAGGTGCCGAATGGCAGCAACGCTGCGATGGCCACGCCGTACATGCGCTCAATGGGCCACTTCAACCGGGTGAACAAGGGAATGGCCAAGATGCCGTATGCGATGAACAGCACGCCGTGGGCCCAGCCCGTGTACTTCACCGCTAAGGGTTGATCGGCCATGTATTTTAATGGCATGGCGATGAACAATAGCACCAGAAAACTGATGCCTTCAAGGATCGCTACAACACGGAACCGGCTGATCACAGAGGTGTTTTCCATGCCGCAAAGGTCGCGCTTTCCCCGCAAGTCATGTTCCGCGAATTGGACCACCTCACGACGCCAAGCCTAAGTTTGGGCCATGCGAAAGGCCATTGGCACGTTGGCATTCCTTGGCCTCCTAGTCCTGTTGTTGGCTTGCTTGGGCTTGATGGCAGGCAGTACTTCAATACCGGCTGCTTCGGTGTGGGCGGCCTTTTTCGAGCGCGGAACGCCCGATGCCATGGGAGCCGTAGTACGTGAAGTGCGCCTACCGGAAGTGCTTACGGCGATCCTTGCCGGTAGTGGATTGGCCGTGGGCGGTTTGTTGATGCAGGCGGTGTTCCGCAATCCGCTTGCGGGCCCTGGCGTGCTGGGCATTACCAGCGGTGCTTCCTTGGGCGTGGCCGTAGTGGTGCTTGCACAACCGCTGTGGTCCTTCCTTCCAGTTTCCGCAGGAATGATGACCACGTTGGCCGCATTGATCGGCGCGCTTGCCGTTTTGTTGCTCATCGTGCTGGCGGACCGCCGCCTCGGCGATGCCGCCACCTTGCTAATTGTGGGCTTGATGGTGGGCTACTTCGTTTCCGCTTTCACAAGCCTGTTGCAGGCCAGCGGTGAAGCGCGCGCACTGAAAGGCTTCGTGCTCTGGGGTATGGGGTCGTTCGCCGGCACCACGCTGGCAGACCTGCCCATGCTGGCAATTCCCGTTCTGATGGCTGCAGCTGTGGCCTTCACCTTAGGCAAACCATTGAACGCGTTGATGCTGGGCGAGCAGGAAGCCGCTGCATTGGGCGTGGCTACCGGACGCGTGCGCTTGTTGGCGATCGCATCCACAGGCGTGCTGGCTGGCAGCATTACTGCATGGTGTGGGCCTATCGCCTTTCTCGGCCTTGCCGTGCCGCATGTCGCACGGGCACTTTTTCGCACCGCCGATCACCGCCTGCTTTT
>Ga0209480_10002068_pt1 | contig 14087 bp, 9 predicted proteins | sample JI61114C2DNA_FD_187501 | JGI IMG/M metagenome (GOLD analysis project Ga0209480, IMG submission 187501) | Wastewater effluent complex algal communities from Wisconsin, to seasonally profile nutrient transformation and Carbon sequestration -... | ecosystem: Engineered > WWTP > Effluent > Algae...
TTTCGGAGAAGGCAATCCCTTAGGCTTACCCAATATAGCTTTTGCCATCCGCGCCCGTGTGGAAGGATTACGGGATTTTGGTACTTCCCAGAGTCCGTTCAACTCCTTCCTCCTGCTGCAGGGATTAGAAACCCTGAGTCTCCGCGTACAACGACATGTGGAAAATGCACAAGCGCTGGCGGAATGGCTCGAACAACATCCGGCCGTGGAATTTGTACAATACCCGGGACTTAAAAGTAACCCTTATCATACGCTGGCCAGGAAATACCTGAAGCGTGGTTTTGGCGGGGTGCTCAATTTCGGCGTGAGGGGCACAAAAGAAAATGCCAGCAAGTTTATTGACTCCCTTAAACTGGTGAGTCACCTGGCTAATGTAGGAGATGCGAAAACACTTGCCATCCATCCGGCTTCCACCACCCATGAACAATTAAGTGAAGCCGATCAGGCAGCAGCCGGTGTATTGCCCAACCAGGTCAGGATCAGTGTAGGCATTGAACATATTGAAGATATCAAAGCCGATTTTGAACAGGCTTTTGAAAAAGTATCCGCTAACGTAACATTGGCATAAACATGACTTCGACGTTTCAATACAACCAGTTATTTACATTAGAGTCCGGTGAAAGCCTGCCCGGCTTTCACCTGGCTTATACCACCCATGGCAAACTGAATGCGGCGAAAGACAATGTGGTTTGGATCTTTCATGCACTCACGGCCAACAGCAACCCGGTGGAATGGTGGCCGGGATTGGTGGGGGAAGGCAAATACCTGGATCCGGCGAAATACTTTATCATTTGCGTGAATAAACCCGGAAGCCCTTATGGAAGCATCTCCCCGATCAGCCGGAATCCGTTGACCGGCCGGCCTTATTACAACGAGTTTCCGGTGTTTACCATCCGCGATATGGTCAGGACTTACCAGCACTTAAAAAATCATCTGGGTATTACTAAAGTCTTTGTTGGACTGGGAGGCAGTACCGGTGGGATGCAGTTATTGGAATGGGCGATAGAAGAACCTGAATTGTTTGAACATATTGTTCCGATTGCGACCAATGCGGTGCTTTCACCCTGGGGAATCGCGTTCAATACGTCACAACGAATGGCTATTGAAGCAGATCCCAGCTGGCTGGAGCAAAGACCGGATGCCGGTCAAAAAGGACTGGCAGCGGCCCGTTCCATTGCCTTACTCTCCTATCGCCATTACAATGGCTACTCCATCACGCAGCGGCGCGACAAAGCCTTTGTGGCGATGAGTCCCGAAACCGTGTATGCAGCAGATAACTACCAGCGTTACCAGGGAATCAAACTGGTCAACCGGTTTAACGTGATCAGCTACTACCGGTTGTCTCAAAGTATGGACAGTCATGATACCGGCCGTAACCGCGGTGGGGTGAAAGCAGCACTGGCTTCGATCAAGGCAAAAACACTTGTGATTGGTATTCAGTCCGATCTTTTATACCCTATTTCAGAACAGGAATTTTTACAACAACATATACCAGGGGCCGAACTGCTCACTATTACCAGCGAATTCGGGCATGACGGGTTCCTGCTGGAATACGAGAAGATTGAAACCGCCCTGGTGAAGTTTATAGACGAACGAAAATTATCTCATTTAAAAATTGTGAACGACTAACGTATGGAAACACATAAACAGTTAACGATCGGATTATTCGGATTTGGCGTAGTGGGTGAAGGTTTATACAAAGTTTTACAACAAACCCCTTCACTTAAAGCCGGCATTAAGAAAATCTGCATTAAGAACATTGACAAGAAACGGAATGCTCCCGCCAGCCTGTTTACCACGGAACGCGATGAACTGCTGAATGATCCGGAAATAAATGTAATCGTGGAAGTGATCGATGACGCGGATGCCGCTTTTCATATTGTCAGCACGGCGCTAAATAATGGAAAGGATGTGGTCAGCGCCAGCAAAAAAATGATCGCCGAACATTTAACCGCCCTGCTGGAACTGCAGGAACAAACCGGCCGGTCATTTCTCTATGAAGCAGCTGCCTGTGCCTCTATTCCTGTAATCCGGAACCTGGAAGAATATTATGACAACGACCTGTTGCATTCCATCAAAGCCATCGTAAACGGATCCACCAATTTCATCCTCACCAAAATGTTTGACGAAGGACTGGATTTCAAACAGGCCCTGGTTCTCGCGCAGCAACTGGGGTTTGCGGAAAGCAACCCTAAACTGGATGTGGAAGGATTTGATGCGGTTAATAAATGGACCTTCCTGCTTACTCATGCCTATGGAATAACAGCAGCACCTGATCAGATCCTTTTTAACGGGATTCAGGATATCCAGGCGGCGGATGCCGGGGTAGCCAAATCCAAGGGACAGGCTATCCGGCTGGTGGCCCAGGCACAGAAGTTAAGGAACGGGAAAGTGGCGGCCTTTGTATTGCCTCAGTTTATCAATCAGGATGATCATCTTGCGTTTGTTAAAAATGAATACAATGGCGTGGTGATCGAAAGCGGATTTGCCGACAAACAATTCTTTTATGGTAAAGGGGCCGGCAGTTTCCCCACTGCTTCTGCCGTATTAAGTGATATCGCCGCCCTGCGTTACCAGTACCGGTATGAATACAAAAAATTATATCATCATCAACCCCATGAGCTGAGCAACGATATCTTCCTCCGGGTTTATGTAAGTTTCGATGACATTAACCTGATTCCGAAAGACCGCTTTGAGTGGATTGAAGAATGGCATGCCAACGAAGACCGGAAATACCTGGTGGGTGTACTTTCCTTTGACGAACTGAAAAACAACAACTGGTGGAGGGAAAACAATACGTCCCTGGTACTCACCCCCGACCCGGTGATTGAAGACCTGGAATTGAGGAAGCTGAAAAAGAAGAGCCTGGAGCTGGCGGGAATCCTTTGAGAAAGTTCGGATTATCATCGGAGTAGATGTAAGGACTGATACCGGCGTACAACCCATACCTTATTGGTTGTACGCCGGTATGAATCCGCCTTCCCCATTCCCCTATTTCCAAATCCCCCATTCCCCAATCCCCCATTTCCCCAATCCACCCTTCCCCCATTCCCTCTTTCCTTTACCTTTACCGATATTTACCACTATGCCCGAATTGTCATTGGTGATTACGGTCCTGAACGAAGAGGAGAATATAGCCCCCCTCCTGGCATCGGTACGGGCGGCCCTCAGTGGGTTGGATTATGAAGTGATCCTGGTAGATGACGGATCCACCGACCAGACAAAAAAAAGGATATTAGAAGAAGCTGATGACCGGTCCTGCCTGGTTGAACTAAGGAAGAATTTCGGGCAAAGTAATGCCATGATGGCGGGTATAGATCATTCCTCCGGCTCTTTTATTGCACTCCTGGATGGTGATCTGCAGAATGATCCACTGGATATTCCCACTATGCTGGATTTGCTTAAACAAGGAGAATGGGATATGGTAGCCGGCAACCGGAAAAACCGGAAAGATGGATTTATCCTGCGTAAACTACCCAGCAGCATTGCCAATGCACTCATCCGCCGGATGACCGGCGTATATATCAACGATTATGGATGTACGCTGAAAGTCATCCGCCGTGAGATTGCTGCAGAACTGGGGTTATATGGCGAATTGCACCGGTTTATTCCGGTACTTGCCCGGATCCAGGGTGCCCGTATAACACAGGTAGATGTACGGCATCATGCACGCATACATGGAAAGAGCAAGTATGGCATCAGCCGGAGTTTTAAAGTATTGAGCGATTTGCTGTTGGTGCTATACCTGCAGAAATACAGGCAAAAACCCATGCATTTATTCGGCACCACAGGAATAATTGCTGCATTTTCCGGTGCAGCTATATTAGTTTTTCTGCTCATCAACCTGATTATAGGAAATGCGGTGGCCGATTCCCTTTTATTGATTCCAGGGTTTATTCTGCTGTTCGGAGGGTTACAACTGATTGCCACGGGGCTGGTTGCTGAAACAGCCATGCGGACCTATTATGAATCACAAGCTAAAAAGCCCTATAAGGTGAAAAGAGTTATTGCAGGAAAAAATAATTAGAACTGACGCAAGAAGGTCGGTTCAGTTAATACTAAAAAAAATCCCCGGACATAAGTCCGGGGATTTTTTTACTTGTCGGGAGGACAGGCCTCCCAAATATGAGTACAAATGAATTAGAATCAACTGATTGTAGAACCCTGAAATGGTCAATTCACCTGCCAATTCACTTGCGAAAATATGCTGAAGAACTTGGCATGAAATTACTTAAAAAACGCCATTCCAAAAAATAATAAAGCGCATTAATTCTCAATAGTTGTTTGAATTTAGAATTGCATAAATTCAAGCTACTATGACTGCCACCGAATACTTCAGACCCACCATTTCACAAGAGCCAGGGAGACCCATCCCAATGGCCAATCAGGGCTATCCCTATAATAGCATTGCTTCAGATAGACGATTTGAAGAACTGGTCTACTCGATCTATAAGAAAAAGGTTGAAAATAACCCATCCTGGAAACTCCTATATGACGATATCGCACTCATGCAGGGGGTGGGCGAAAAAGGAAGAGATTGCGTTTTGTACAAGGCTGGAGTTGTTAAGGGGGCTGTTCAATGTAAAAAATATGAAACCCGTATTTCAAAGCCGGATTGCGTAAAGGAAATTCTGAAATTTGTCCTCTATTCCTTTTTTGACAAGGATTTATTGCCTGATGCCAAGGATTTCACTTATTACTTTGTTGTGTCAGAAGGTTTCTCCGTACCGGCGGCCGATTATATGGACAAATTCAATGAAGAAGTAGTCAATGAACCAGAACTGGAAAACTGGTGCAACGAACTCAAAGCAAAATACAAGCCTTCAATTGGTACCCTTGACTACAAGACCATACTACCTGAACTTAAAAAGAAACTCGCTGCTATTAAGGTACATAAAGTGGTCCCACAGGACCTCGACATGGAACTTTCAACAGCATATTGCAAAGAGATCATTCCTATTTTCTTTGAAGTCAGAACAGTCACTGACAATACCTTAATCCAGGAAATCAAAACTCTTATTGAGACCAAGGTTATTGCTCCCGACGAACTGAATTTGACTGATGAATCAATTCTCAAGCAGTTTGAAACAGCTTCATTACAACTTACTTCCTATCGGGACGACCTACAAAATGTAACTGATAGCCATATTCAGCGGCCGGAGACTGCAGAGATTATGGCTTGGATTAATAAAACATTGAAGCCAGAAGATGATCCTGTACTTGTTGTAGCAGGAAATCCGGGTTATGGCAAGACTGTGATTCTGAAGGATGTTTTGTCATCGCTGAAAACCTCCAAAATTCCAGCCGTAGCCATTAAGGCTGATCGCTATTATGCCCAGTCGATTCAGGAATTAACTGAAAAGCTCAATCTTGAGCAACCCCTGATAAAGCTTGTTCAGAAATTAAAGGATAACAATTCTAAAGTTGTAGTAATGATCGACCAGATCGATTCACTTTCCCAATCTATTACCTCCCGCAGAGATTACATCGATACTTACAACCAACTCATTCACCAATTAAAGTACATAGCAGGTATAAGAATAGTTATCTCAATCAGAACATTCGATCTCAATTATGATTTTGAATTTTCGGAATATAAGAATCGCCAAAAAGTTATCGTCAAGCCTTTATCAGAGCAACAGGTAAAAAATATTCTTGGCAAATTGGGCCTGCCAACTGATAAATTATCCCCCGGTTTTATCAGCTTATTGTCGGTTCCCAACCACTTAGACATTTTTTGCAAAATCTATGGTCCCGGCGTAATCATCAATCAATTCCAAAGCCTGCAAGACCTTTATAACGAGCTTTGGCGAAAAAATGTCTTATCGCAACCCCGTGAAAAGGGGGAGCAATACACAAATACAGTTTATGAGATCGTAGAAAAAATGCATTCTCTGCAACATTTATCCATTGCCGAATCGCAGATATCCGACATAGCAAAACAAAGTTTGCCCTATTTAGCAAGCAATGGATTAATGGTTGATTCAAACAACTCAGTTCAATTCTTCCATCAGAGCTTTTATGACTTCGTATTTGCAAAAAGGTTCACAGAAAAAAATCATTCCCTCGAATCTTTCATTTTTAGCGAGGAACAGAGTATTTATATAAGACCGGCTGTTAAAATGATTCTTTCGTTTCTACGTCAAAAAGATACTGCCGGTTATGTAAAACTCATTTCTTCTCTTTTATTTTCCGGAAAGTTCCGATACCATATCCAGCTGCTGGTTATAAATCAATTAGGCTTTGAAGAAAATCCCACTACAAATGAAATCGACTTCGTAAGGAAAAACATTTTAACTTCTGATAAATGGAAATTACCCTTTTTTGAGTCGGCAGTAGGTGGGAATTGGCTTCCAGTACTTGTTGAAATGAAAATCCTTGACGAGCTCCTGAATCCCGCTCTAAGCATGGCAGAAAGAGTTGCGCAAAATAATACAGTACGGGCCATTTCAAGAATATTAAGATTTTCCAGTTTTTTAGATTCTACGGCGTTTGATAAGCGTAAGGAAAATTATCTTAATCTGTGGTACTGGATCCTTCGTCGCTCACTACCAGAAAACCGCGTTGTGGTATTGGAATACCTGAGAACAATTACAGGTCCCGAGGAGAACCATTTCAGGATATTGCGACTATTGCATTCCTTAAAGATCTGGGATCATCCGGTCGCGTTTTCGCTTTTTGAGTCCTGCACACCTGAACCTGAAAAATACTGGTTTGACATTCTTTATATTCTGGAAGATACGCTCAACTACAATTATGATTGGTCAGTTAAACAAATAGACAGGTTTTTGGCTATTGAGGCTGATCGTGCTGAAGGCGGAAGTTCGTCCATGTACGATCACCAGATGGGAAATTGTCTCGAAAAGATGTTTACCCTTAACCGGGCTAAGTCTTTTGCCTATACAATAGAGTATATAAAAAAACTGATTGCTGAGAATGTCAAGAAAATCGAAATTAATACAGTAGAATTTTATGGTGATGGAGTTTACGATATGTACGACTTTGACAGGGATCATACTCATAATACAAAGGAATTGCTTTTTAAATTAGTACTGGATTCCGTGCAAGTGCTGGCGAAGGAGAACTCACACGCGTTTCTGAAATTTATCGAAGAAAATAAAGAGCAAAATTCACTTACGATATTGAAAATACAATTGATAGGTCTTGAATCAGCTCCCGAACATAATATCTTGTCGGTTTTTGAATTACTTAAAAGATTGTTGACTAAAAGAGCGTATGATGACGGGCTTCAGTATTGGATCGGGAAACTTATAAAGGTCGCCTACTCCCACCTGTCGCCGATTCAAAAGTCTGAACTTAATAATATACTGATCAATATAACCTCCCGATATGATTTTTATGCTCATCCTGGGGAATCTAGGAAATTGTTTTACAGCTATTACGGCAAAACACGCTTTGAACTCATATCAATGATACCGGAAGATGAGATAATGAATGATCCGGCCCTAAAAAAACATTTCCGGGAACTGGAGAGAAAGTACGGTAAGGCAGAGATTAGGAAACCTCACTCGGCTAGGTTATATAGAATTGGTCCGCCACTTGACGACAGGGCCTACAAAAGGATGAATCTCGTTCAATGGGAAAATTCTTTTTTGGAATTTAATGCAGAGAGACGGCCGGAATTTGGCTCCGATCGGGGCGGCCTTACAGAGAACTACCGGCAATTTGAAGCTGCGATTCCAGAAAGAGTTGAATTCTTTCTTCCATTGATTGAATAAATTATAAAAGAAAAACGAGTGGTCCCGGACTATATGCTCGCGGGTCTCAAAGGCTTGGTTACTGCAAAGTATGATCCGGAAAAATCTGTGCTTCTTTTTAAAGAATTGTTTAAGATGCCCTTGGCGGGGTTTCACACTTTGCAATTAGTTTGGCTCACTGATTATCTTATTCTGAACAAATTGGTTGATGAGGAAATGATAAATTTTTTATGTACTGTATCTATTGAAGACCCTAATCCTGTAAAACCGACCAATCCAAACAATCCTGAATTCGACGCATTGAATACAAATAGAGGTGCGGCCGTCCATACATTAATACGGTGTTTTACACACAAAGAGTTTGGCGATAAGATTTTTGAAACCCTTGAACATGCAACACAAGATCCCATTATTAGCGTGAGGATTTCTGCTTTGAGGGATTTAGCAGTGCTGATGAACATTGATAAGGAGAAAACATTATCGTTATTCTTGAAATTTACTATAGGGACTGATAATTATCACGTCTACGAAGCAAGCATAAACAGTGCCCAGTACCTGGCACGATACAATTTTGAAGCATTAGTTCCATACTTTGAAAAGGGCATACAAATCGAAAAAGTTCAGGACCAACTCGCTATTATTCTTGCGATTGCTTGGTTAAACGGTAAACCGGGTGCTTATCAGTTATTAGAAAAGGTCTGGGCCCTTAGTGAGAAGGCTAAGGCCAATATGGTCGATATTGGTGTCAGGAATTATATTGGTGCGGATGAAAAGGTGAAAGAAAAGTGCAAATCACTTTATACCAAATTCCTCGATACTGAATCTAAAGAAATAATACATCAGTATAATACTTCATTCCTGCATATAAGTCCGGGGCATTTTAAGGATTATCTTTCTTTGGTAAAAGAATTTAGTGCATCAAAGGTCGCAGCAAGTGAACCGCATTATTTCTTTGAATTCTTAACAAAGTGTAGCAAAGCAAATCCGGTTGAAGTGTTGGATTTACTAAAGCATTATCGAAAATACAGGGAGCCTAATAGCGCTACCGGGCCATACTACAGTCCGGATGATCCGGTAAAAGCATTGATTGGAGCTTATAATGGTCTTTATGATCATTCCCCGCTTAAAACGAAGCATGCGCGAAGGGCTCTTGACCTTTTTGATGAAATGCTCAAGCAGCAATTGTTCAGAACTGAAGCCCAAAATGTGTTGAATGTAATATAAGTGCAAAAGCTATATTATATTATCCTTACAAAATTATTAGCCGAGTTTTGGAGAAATACATAAGCCCAGAGCGCATTCCGGGTATGGTCAATGGCTTCCAGCGCATCCTGATTTTTTGCCTGCTTCCTTCCTCAACGAATCTCCGGACTCATCACCGACAGTTAACCATATGTATCGTTCCTATAGGATCAACTTAATTTCAGAGTTCATAATCTGACTTTTTGGGGTTAATAATTTAATTGCCTTTACAAAAAAATTAATCCCAACTGCCAGATTAAATCTTAGCTAATGTAAATTATTTTCCGCAGCCGGGTCAAGTAACGGTTGAAAATACATCAGTTCGATCCACTGCTTCGCTAAGTCGGCGCGGAAGCCATAGATCGTATTTTCATGCAGCTCAGATCCATGCGTCAATATTGCAACAAACCTGCCTTGGCTATCCAAAATGGGAGCGCCACTGCATCCTTTAAATCTTGTATAATCAAGTATGGGTTGACCCAAATCGAACTCTATAAAATATTCGGTTATATTGGTTATAGGCAATCCCCAGTATAGTTTTTCTTCGAAGTTTAAAATACCATCATTTAGCAATGGTCTGATCCTGCCGAAAAAACTATATGCTTCCTCCCTGTCTACTTCAAAATCATGATCTATCACCAAAAAACTTTTTGCACCTCTCTCAACCCTGACCTCACCAATTTCATTCAAATTAAAAATCCTTTCTTCCTGGATCAGGTTTTCAACTAATGGGATCTCGCGGAATGAAATATCCAAGCGCCCGCCCGGATCGGGATTAACTAAAACCATTTGAAGATCTTCGGCGTCGGGCTCATCTTCAAAATAAATGTGCTGCATATAAGAAAAATCTCCGAGTTGATAGATCTCACCTTGGTCGCCATTTCTTCTTCCGGTGAGTATACCGACTGCTCTTCCTTCTCTCATTGTAAAATGCGCAGCAGAGATAATAAAATATCTTCCTTTATACTCTACGATAACTCCTGAACCTAAAATGGGCTCCGTGAAGTAAGGAAGAATTCCGCTGACCAGGTGAATACAGGCCCTGACGGTAAGTTCAATTATGCCCATAGTGCTGTCGTTAATCATTACAAATCTACACAAAACTTAAACTAGTTTTCCAAGAGGAAGTACCATTAATCAACACAGGTTCAGCCAATTATGGACATTGACTGAATAAGGTGAAGTCACTTTTTTAGGCACGTTTCTTCTACTAACTGTAATTTTGAACAGATGATCATTACCGTCAATCAAATATTACGGCCTGTAAAGCTTGCTTTCCTTATTCAACCAAACCGGAAAGCAAGTTATGTTCGTGCATTGCAGGTATGTTCCTCGCTGTGGGGCGGTAAACATTTTCCAATACTTCCTTATTACAAAAAGTTCAGTGAGCAGTACACTACGGAGTACCACATTTTCGCAACTAAAACCCCGGAGTATTATAAAAACATCCTGGATAATTTTGACCCTGACTTCATTGTTATAGATAAGGGGATTGATCCGGCCCAGATCAAAACGTTTAAACCAAACAGGGAGATCATCAATATTGAAGAGATCGAAGAAAGCATTGCCAACAATGAAGCAAAGTATGGGATATCCATTCATGAAGTTTTGGAAACAATAAAGGATGTAGAATTTAAACATGAAAGGACAGATGCGCTGAAGGTGTGCTGTCCAAACATCCCTTACCGCGACACCTTCGCAATGACAATGTGCGGGAGTGTTCCCGAGCAATACTGGGAGCTTCTTAAAAAAGTTGATCTGCCGGAAAAGTATATTTCATTTCCAAAAATTAACAATGATTCATTGGATGCCTGTATTGGGAAAGATATTGTGAATTACCTTTCTTTAACCACATATAATACAGATGCGTTTGGCAGTCCGTTATGGACAGGTGGGTTCGCAATTTATATTCTGGATAAAAATCACCTGAATGACCTACTTAATATCTGGAATTATCGGGCGCTTGGGTGGAAAATTCTTGCCATACCGCACGACCTCCTGGATACCCCGTATTACAGAACAAAAATAGAGGAACAGCAGAGAGAGTACCATGAATATCCGAAACTGCTGGAACGAATACAGGTGTTAGTCAGCCATGCATTAACCGATGAAAAGGCCCGTGAACATGTCGCTTTTATTTCTACCATCCAGGTTGACAAGGAAAAAAGAGCACCTTATATTCACCAGTGGTGGTTTCCACGGTATTGGGAAAAGGGAGAGTTTCTTAGCTATGACAAATCAGCTGCTGTTGCAATAAGGTCGACGAACAAACAAAACATTATTGCAACGGAGGATTTGAAAATTCATATTCCGGTATTATCTCCTACTTTCAAGGAAAAGTATATCCGTCATATAAAACCCCGCTACATCAATGAGATCAGGGTGGATTTTGATGAAATGGAAGGAAAGTATGCTCAGGTTTTGCCTGACATTCCCACACGCGCAGCAGATTTTATCATCAAGGGCTCCGGTTTTAGCCAGTGGATCTTTTCAGAGGGGGCAATGTATTTCCTGGCGCAGGGAAACTCCGATTACTTGTCTTTCCTTATTCCAAAAGCATCGGAAGTCTTCACAAAATGGTTTGAGAATCACAAATTAAAGATACGGCACTCCTCATCGGGTAAGCTCGGGAACCAGCTCCTGAAAAATATTGGCGGTATTTACGGAACGAATTTTTTTGCCAACAGAGGAATGCCCCCAGTGTTGGCCCTATTTGAAAATGGGAAAACGGTTCTTAAACAAACGCTGGAGGGTCTGCTAAGTCGCCAGTTAACAAACTTCAGAGATACCAGCAGGAAGTCCATTACAGCGAAGCTACTGGATAAGAGCATCATCGAATTCGGAGCAGAAATTCAATGTAGCTTTTGTGATCAGCGTTCCTTTTACAGATTGTCTCTTCTCCAGGACAAAGTAAAATGCCCCATATGTCAGAATGATTTTTATGTACCTGCTCATGATGCTGACCAGATAAAGTGGGCATACAAAGGAATGGGGCCTTTTTCGAGAAATAATAAAGCAGATGGATTGCTTTGCGTATTACTGACGCTAAGATTTTTCAGAGTATCGATGTATCCAAGCCTTATTACGCCCTTTTTGAGTTTCGAAATCCTGGAGAATGATAAGGTGATCAATGAGGTCGATCTCGGTGTGTTTTTCTGTAAGGACTCAAGGAGCTATGAAGCGCCGGATCTTTTTTTTGCTGAATGTAAGACGGAAATTGACTTTAAGGATGATGACATTGAAAAGATGAAGAACTTAGGTATCAGGTTCCCCGGTACTATATTGACGTTTGCAACCTTAAAGCTGGAGCTTTCAGAGGAAGAAAAAATTAAGATAGCAAGAGTAGCTAACTACTTCCGAAAAGGGTTGGGACGCCGGCCTGTTTGCCCCGTATTGATATTGACGGGGAATGAATTGTTACCTGAGCATACTTTTGAACCGTTATTGAACATTAAGCCACTGATTATTGACCACCTACGTTTTTCAGACGAAATCGGTCATCTGGCGGATGTTACTTGTCAGAAATATCTGGGATTGCCTTCATTTGGAAGTATAGTGGAGAAAAAACTAGATGTCCAACGGAAAAAATGGGAGGAAAAGCAAAAAAATAAAGTTGGACCCGAAAGCGAAATTCAATCCTAACTTTTTTTTTGCTGTTCAACCTGCGGGACACCGGCCATCATTGCCTCAATCTCCTTCACATCATAAAACATTATCCCCCCCACCTTAGAAAACTTCAACTTTCCGCTATCCCGCAGGTGCTGCAGGGTTCCATGCGATATTTTCAGCAGTCTTCGTACTTCATGCGACTTTAGCCAGGGTCGCTGGGGGAGCGATGGCTGAACACCGGAAAGTTTCTTGATTTCCCGGAGTAACTCCAGCTTTAATTGCTGCAAATCAGCAACAGTTGCCGGTCGCCCGGGATCATTAACAATTCCCATCTTTCACATTTTTCAATCACACAATTTCAGTATCCAAAGCAATCAACCCCACCATACTCCTGCCCGGTGTATAACTCGGGCGGTAATCAATATACCCGTATAAATGTAGTTCCTTTAAACAGCGGTTGAGGGTGACGGGGGAACAGATTTTGGCCTTTTGCATCACGATGGTTCGCTGCAGGTAAAAAGGAATGGAAAGCGTATGCCCGGCCTCATGCAGCAGGGCAAAGTAAAGGCTGATATGGGTTGGGCTGATCCGGTTATCAGCACCGGCTTTCCGGTAAAACAACGTTTGCCATTCAGCCCAACCCAGCATTTATATACCCAGACCTTTTTTATTGGAACTGCGTTTCTTGGTTACAAGGCCGTTATCCTCACCGGCAGATCCTCCATTTACTTTACGGCCTTTACCCTGCTTTTTTTCGGGCTGGTCCTCCTTTCCCAGCTCCTGGCTTTTTTCCTTCCCTTTGCCTTGCTCTTTGCCCTCTTTTAATTCAGGCTTATTCATAAGTTCCTGACGCTGTTCCTGGTCCAGGCGCTGAAATTTACTGTTGTACAGGTTAATGGTTTTGTATTGCGGGTTAGCTTCAATAAAGACCCTTTCATCCTTACCGGAGATCTGCATAGTCACCATCTGAACATTACCCTTCTCCAGCGAACGGATCAGCTTTTCCATGTCTTCCTTCTGCTGCATCTCCTTAATAGGATAATAGCTTAAAGCCTCTTTCAGGTCATAACCATAATTCTGGTGGAATTGTTTTCGTTCATAATTGCCGTGCTTATCCTTGGCAGAAAAATCCAGTTGTATCCAGGCCTGGTATTTTTCCTGGTCTTTGCTCGTTAGTTCCTTGTGCACCGCACGGCCGTTAAGCAGGTTATATGCCTCTTTCAGCGTAACACCCCATCCGTTATTAATGTAAAAGGTCTGGGCAATGGTTTCATCCTTTTCATTTTTCAGCCGGGTATCGTACTTATTGAAAAAGTACAAATCGGATTCATTGGATTTCTTGAAATAAAGCGTTGCTTCCATTTCCCGCTTATTCACTTCAGTCTTAAACCCCAGGGTAAATTCTGCCTGCCCTTCTTTAAGGGCTTTTTCCAGTTCCGGCCCCAGCGTCTCGCCAAAGCCATGATTCCTGATATTAGATTTCAGGTAATCGAAATTTCGTTCGTTCATAAGGTCATA
>Ga0209480_10002069_pt1 | contig 14083 bp, 7 predicted proteins | sample JI61114C2DNA_FD_187501 | JGI IMG/M metagenome (GOLD analysis project Ga0209480, IMG submission 187501) | Wastewater effluent complex algal communities from Wisconsin, to seasonally profile nutrient transformation and Carbon sequestration -... | ecosystem: Engineered > WWTP > Effluent > Algae...
GACAACGAATTTTCCTGTTATCACATGAACACCGAAGGTAATGTAATTTTAATGGCCATTGAACGCCCCGATTCTTATGGCGACATGGATATTTATGTCAGTTTTTTACAAAGTAATAAGGTGTGGACCGAGCCTAAAAATTTAGGTATGACCATTAACTCCGCAGCCACTGAAGGCAGCATATTTATTGCCTCCGACAATAGAACAATTTATTTTGCGACCAACGGTAAAAGTGGTTTTGGCGGTTATGATATGTTTATGAGCAAACGCCTCGACGATACCTGGTTGAACTGGAGTGAACCGGTAAATCTGGGCAACAAAATTAATAGTGAAGGTCACGATTATTATTATACTATTCCTGCAAGTGGCGACTATGCTTATTTTTCCTCTACAAAAAATTCGTATGGTAAAGCAGATTTATTTCGCATACCTCTTCCCGTTGAAGCACAACCGGATCCTGTTACCTTGCTGAAAGGAAAAATTATTGATGCAGAAACAAAACAACCCATTAATGCAGATGTTGCATTTGGTGGTTTGGTGAGCGAAGAGCCAAAAGGTATTACCACTTCAACAAACGGAACTTATCAAATTATTATTCCGGAAGACAATTATAATGTTACCATCAAAAAGCCGGGATATTTTCCGGTGATGACAACTATTGATGAGGATTTAGATTTTGATGAAATTGATTTTAATGTTGAAGACCCAGTTGCAACTATTAAACACGAAATTAAAACAGATTTAAAGGCAGACATTAAAGAAAATAAAATCACCGATGAAGAAATTCTCTTGGAACTGAATAAAAGAATTAATGAAGAATTGTCCGATACCATTACAACAGATAAAGAAGCCATTGTAAAAGAAATTGCAGATGAATTATCCGGCACAAAAGATACCTTATATGCGGAGGTAACTGCCGATGTGGAACTCATTCCTATTAAAGCGGGAACCATTATTCAACTCGACAATATATTTTTCGAAGCGAATAAATCCGATTTAAAACCGGAAAGCTCCGCTTCATTGGATGAATTGGTCGATTTTTTAAAGAGTAATCCAAATATTTATGTTGAAATCGGCGGACATACCAATGGCCTGCCAAATGATGCTTTTTGTCAGAAATTATCTAACGATAGGGCTAAAAACGTTGTGGATTACCTCACAGTAAAAGGCATTGCACCGGACCACCTTACATGGAAAGGATATGGCAAAACACAACCTATAGCGGACAATGCCACAGCAGCGGGCCGGAAAAAAAATCAGCGGGTTGAACTAAAAATCATTAAAGTGGAATAATTCGCATTTTGTTTTACAATTTTGCATCACAATTTTCCAATTATGATGCATATTGCATACGAAGTAGCCATGCCGAATCCGGCAACACATGTTTACCAATTTACCCTGCATATAAAGGGTGTTACCGAAGAATTTGTTCATTTGGAATTGCCAGTCTGGACACCGGGTTCTTATTTGGTACGTGAGTATGCAAAAAATGTAAATGCACTACAAGCCACCGACGCACAAGGTGATATTTTACCTGTTGTTAAAACACAAAAAAATAGTTGGGCTGTTTATGCCGCAGGAAATGATTTTACGGTTACCTACGAAATTTATGCTTTTGAAGAAAGTGTGCGCACCTGTTGGTTGGATAGCAGTCACGCATCACTTATTCCTGCTGCTTGTTTTTTATGGGTTGCAGGTTATGAAGGTGGGGTGGAAATCACCATTCATCCGCATGAAAGTTTCAAAAAAATTGCAACCGCGTTACCAAATGCACAAAATAATATTTGGCAGTTAACTGCAGCGGATAAAGACACCTTATACGATAGTCCTATTGAAATTGGTAATCATGAAACCTATACATTTGAAGCGGCAGGCATTCCGCATACTTTAGCCATTTATGGAGAAGGCAATCATAATGCACAACAAATTATTGCCGATTTAATTAAAATTATTGATACAGAAGTAAAGATTTTTCAAAGTCACCCCTGCGATAAATATTTATTTATTTTATTAAATTCCCATACTCAACGAGGTGGTTTAGAGCATTTATTTTCTACTAGCTTAATATTTAAACGTTTTGGATATACTGCACGTACTTCCTACTTGGAATTTATCAGTTTATGTGCCCATGAATATTTCCACCTTTGGAATGTAAAACGTTTGCGCCCTGCAGCTTTGGGGCCATTTAATTACGGAGAAGAAAACTATACAACAGGCCTTTGGGTGGCTGAAGGTTTTACTAGTTATTTCGACGACCTTATTGTTTACCGCGCCGGAATTTATACCGAAAACGAATATTTAAATGTAGTTGAAAAAAATATTAACGATGCAGAAAATGCCCCGGGCAAACATGTACAAAGTGTTGCTGAAGCAAGTTTTGATGCATGGATAAAATATTATCGTCAAAACGAAAACAGCAATAACTCTCAGGTAAATTATTATGTGCGCGGAGGTGTTTTGGCTTTACTGCTCGATTTAATGATTATTCGTCACAGCAAAGGTTTATATAATATTAATGATGTAATGCGTGATGCTTACAACCAATTTTATTTACAACGCAATCAAGGTTTTACCGAAGCAGAACTCAAAGCTATTATTGAACAATACGCTGGCGAAAATCTCGATTGGTTTTATGATAATCATGTATTTGGTACAAAACAAATTGATTATTCCATTTTCGCAGCATTCGGTTTGCAATTAGTCAACCAAAACGAAGGCAAATTAGAATTAGATTTAGGTATTGTTATCAACGATAAAAACGCTATTCAATCTGTCCGCAAAAACAGCGCCGGTGAAAAAGGCGGATTAAATGTAAATGATGAAATAATTGCAATTAATAATTTCCGATATGCAACCGGATTACTTACTCAATTTACCGAAAATAAATCTGCAGGAGATACTCTTCAACTAACAATTAGTCGCAGCGGTATGCTCCAAACATTTGATGTGACATTGCAAAATACCGATAAAGTGGATTATAAATTAACACCGCTTGAAAATTCGGGTGCAGCGCAAAAGTCGTTGTATGAAATTTGGTTGAAGCGGTGATGGGTTATTAACTTATTGGAATAAAAACTGTACCGGTCGGGAGACCGGGGTGGCGTCTGGAGTCAAAGACTCCACGACAACTCGGAGCCTGGAAATTTAATAACCATTTGATAATTTAGCCTTGTCAGCTAAGTACGGATTTTTTTGATAGTAACCTATATTATTTCTGCTAATAAATCCACGTTATGTTTACCTACCGCCTAGATAGGGGTGGCATTATCTTAACCAAGTAATCTCATCTAACGAAATAATCCAACCCCTTTAGGTTTACCTGCTGGATAAGGCAAGGGTGACATTATTTTAACTACCGAACTGCGAGGAACCCAAAACCCCGTTAGGGGTGACATTATTTTAACTACCTAAGCACTAGGAACCCAAACCCTGTTAGGGGTGACATTATTTTAACTACCGAACTGCGAGGAACCTAAAACCCCGTTAGGGGTGACATTATTTTAACTACCTAAGCACAAGGAACCTAAAACCCCGTTAGGGGTGACATTATTTTAACTACCTAAGCACTAGGAACCCAAACCCCGTTAGGGGTGACATTATTTTTACTCCGAATGCCAAAAATTTCGGTAAACGACTTAGCAAACACCTAATCCAAAAACACACGACCGGTCGGGAGACCGGGGTGGCGTCTGGAGTCAAAGACTCCACGACAACGGGCGACTTGCAGTCGTGGTGCAGTGCTAATAGTTTCAGGCATTTTTATTTACCGTTCGTGAATCGCTTTGAGCGGTTGGTAAAATGGTGATTTCTTCAAGATTTACGTGGGCTGGTCGGGAAGCTGCGAAGAATATAACATCAGCAATATCTTCAGGTTGCAAGGGCTGATAACCTTCATACACTTTGGAGGCTTTTTCGGTATCTCCTTTAAAACGAACAATACTAAATTCCGTTTCTGCCAATCCTGGTGAAATATTCGTCACTTTGATATGGTAAGGCAATAAATCCATGCGCATGCCTTTACTTAATGCCGTAACTGCATGTTTGGTGGCACAGTATAAATTGCCTTGGGGATATACTTCCTGCCCTGCCAAACTCGAAATATTAATGATATGCCCTGATTTTTGTTCCATCATTCCTTTTACCACCCATTTGCTCACATACATCAATCCCTTTAAATTGGTATCAATCATTAATTCCCAATCGTCCATACTCCCATCCTGAAATGCATCACGACCGGCAGCCAAACCTGCGTTGTTGACTAACACATCTATTTTTTGCCATGGTGCAGGCATATTATCCAGCTGCTGTGCCACTTCTTCCCTATTACGCACATCAAATGGCAATAACAACACCTGACTGCCATAGCTTGAAACTAAGTGCGTTTTAAGCGCCTCCAGCCTATCTAATCGTCTGGCATTCAATATTAATTGATACCCGGCTTGTGCAAATTTTTCTGCAGTCGCTTTTCCAAACCCGGAGCTCGCACCGGTGATGAATACTATTGGCATAATCGTGTTTTGGTGCAATTTTAACTAAAAACGGTCAATTAAGACCTCCGTTTGTCAACCAAAAGCCTTTTGAAGTGTTAAAACAGTTTGTCTTTAATTTTGTTGCATTCATCGTCAAATCGGGCAGAATCATCCAATCTATTTTGATTAAATGTTGAAATGGCTGTTACTTTGCAACCAGTATAATACTCAAGAACCTAACTGTTTATACAAACGCTTATGAAACAAATATTTACGCTGCTGCTTTTATTTTTAACTGTTGGTAGTGCTTTTAGCCAAACTACTATTTCAGGTGTAGTAACAGATAATAAAAACAATACACTGCCCGGAGCTAATATTTTTTTGAAGGATACTTATGATGGCACTACAAGTGATTTAGACGGAAAATACAGTTTCACGACTACGGAAACAGGCAAACAAATATTCACCGTGAGTTTTGTTGGATATGGTAATTATGAAGACACTATTGAGCTGACATCCGGTGCTATGACCATTAATGTAGAATTAAAAGAATTGTTTAATGAATTGAATGCCGTTGTAATTACCGCAGGTGCATTTGAGGCCAGTGATGAAAAAAAGAATACCATTTTAAAACCATTAGATATTGTTACCACCGCTGGAGCCGATGGTGATATTTACGGCGCATTAGAAACACTTCCGGGTGCCAGCAAAGTAGGTAATGATGATGGTTTATACGTTCGAGGTGGTTCTGATTATGAAACCAAAACGGTAATCGATGGCATGACCGTCAACAACCCCTACTACTCCACCCTGCCGGACATCCCATCACGCGGTCGTTTCCAGCCTTTTATGTTTAAGGGGACTGTTTTCAGCACTGGTGGTTATTCCGCTGAATACGGGCAAGCGCTTTCATCTGCAGTAATTTTAAATACAGAAGATATGCCTGAGTATAGTGCATCAGGTTTAAGTCTTGCGCCAATTTTTGTAGGTGCATTTCATACACAGAAATTTAAAAATGATAAAACAGCGTTAGGTGGTGGAATTAATTATACCAACCTCGCTTTATTTGATGAAGTATATGTTCCAACCACTTTCGAATCATTAAAAAGTGTTGAAGCGGTGGAGGGAAGTTTATTTTTCAGACAAAAAACTTCTAAAACAGGTATAATAAAATTATACGCGCAAAAAGAATCAAGTGATTTTGCAGTTCGTGTAAATGATATTGACAGTTTGCCTTTAACTGATGATATTAGTCTGGGTAATAATTATAATTATGTAAATATTTCGTACCGTGAATTGCTCACAAAAAATTGGGGCATGCAACTTGGTACCAGTTACAGTAGTAATAAGGACAATATTATCGCTGATGGATTTGATGTTGGCCGCGCCGATCAATCTACTCAAGGTAAAGTTGCTTTTAACAATGCCATTACCGAAAAAATAAAAATACGTTATGGTGCAGAATATCAGTATCAAACATACGACCAAAATGCAGGTGATATTTTATTTACCGTAAATGAAAACTATGCAGCCGCTTTTGCCGAATCAGATATTTTTATCACGAACGATTTAGCAGGAAGAATAGGTGTTCGTGCCGAAAATTCAGAAATACTCGATAAAACTAATATCGCTCCTCGCGTATCTCTAGCATACAAAACCGGCAAAAACAGTCAGGTATCTTTTGCCTATGGCGATTTTTATCAAACACCACAACCAACTTATTTATACACCACTGCAGTGTCGCCATTAACCTATGAAAAAGCAACACATTTTATTGGTAATTACCAATATGTAACCAATGATAGAACTTTCAGAGTAGAAGGCTATTATAAAGATTATGATAATTTAGTTACACAGGAAGCAACTGATATTCCATTTGTCAATAATTATTTTAATGAAGGTACCGGTTATGCCAAAGGTATTGATGTATTTTTCAGAGATAAAAAAACAATTAAATATGCTGATTATTGGATTTCTTATTCTTATTTAGATACAAAACGTAAATTTTTAGATTATCCTGAAGAAGTAACACCAACCTTTGCAGCACAACATATATTTAGTTTAGTTTACAAACATTATTTCCCAACTATAAATACACAAGTTAGCGGAACTTATCGCTACATATCAGGATGGCCGTATTATAACCCAAACAACCCGCAATTTTTGGGAGATGTTTCACCCGATTTACATAACTTGGCAATAAGTGCCAGTTACCTGACGAGTTTGTGGGGAAATTTCACCGTAGTATTTTTATCTTGGGATAATGCTCCTCAATTTGACCAGATTTACGGCTACCAGTATTCCAGCGATGGTATGACCAGAGTAGAAAACAGAGCCCCAATAAAAAGTACTATTTTCTTCGGCGTATTTATATCGATTTTATACGGCGAAGACCGCAGGGTTAACGACATTGACATAGATAAATCAGAAGAATAATAAACTGGCTTAATATTTGCCAAATCAAGAACTATCAAATAAATCACTAATATGAAAAATCTACTTACTATTATTTGTTTTATGTCCATTGGCGTTACAGCTTTTGGTCAAAGTCCAAAGTTTAATGATGCCATGACAAAAGCGCTTGCAGATTTAGACACCTGTAAAACAGGCGATGCATTTGTTGCCATGGCTAATAAGTTTGACCGCATAGCGATGGCTGAAAAAAATCAATGGCTGCCATTTTATTATTCAGGTTTAGCACGTGCAACTGCCATTTATGTATATAATGATGCCAGTAAAATTGATGCGATATTAGATATTGCCGAAAAAAGTGCCGCTACTGCCGATTCATTAATGCCTGAAAATTCAGAAATTTATGTATTAAAAAGTATGATTTTAGGTGGCCGTATTATGGTTGATCCAATGACAAGAGGTCAGATGTATGGTATGCAAAGTATGATGATGATGAGCAAAGCCATGACGCTTGATGCTAACAATCCTCGCGCATATTATTTAATGGGTCAAAGTTTATTATATACACCACCGCAATTTGGTGGCGGTGCGGACAAAGCTTGTCCTTTATTACAAACCTCTAAAGAAAAATATGCCATTTTTGTTCCTGCTTCTGCATTACATCCAAACTGGGGAGCGGACCAGGTTGAAGAAGCGTTAAAACAATGTGGTAGTGCTACTCCTACAGAAGAAAAAACGGATAAATAAAAAATATTAATTGAAAATAAAAAACCAGCTCAGGCTGGTTTTTTTTATGGCTAAAAACTGTTGAAAATTGCTATTACATTAAAAAAATTAAGGTGCCCGAATGAGCACCCTAATTGTAACAAAACCACTTAATTTATTTTTTCACAAACGGATAACTCTTCTCATCCATTTGCAAATAATAAATACCTGCTTCTAAGGAATGCACATCTATCTTACCATTTTCATTGAGTTCCCCATTTTTAATAACTTGTTTTGAACTATTTAATATTTGATAAGTACGCTTATCAATAACATCATTAATTACAATATAGGTGGTAGTCGGATTGGGATAAAGGGTAATATTATTTTTACCGGTTTTTGCTTCAATACAAATTATTTCAGATAAAAATTCTACCTGCTGATCATCTGCACATTGTATGCGATAATAATTAAAAACAGAAGTAGGATTTGCATGGGTATAGGTATACAACCCATCGCCTGAATCATATCCATTCACACTGCCAATTTGTTTAAAGTGAACCCCATCGCTGCTATGTAGAATATTAAATACTGTTATTGGTGCATCGCTGATAGCTTGCCAAGTAAGTGTGTTTTGTGTAGGCTCTGCCACACCATTTAAAATAATATCATCAATAGCTAATACCGGTAAATCAAAAACCTGATAACTATACCATTTATTATCTGTTGTATTAAATAACCACAACAAATTATTGGTATAACTAAATTGATGTGATGTAGCAGTAACTGCAGTTGCAGGTAATGCTGTTTCCCCTGCATATGCACAAGTTGCGCGATTAATAAAAATTACTTTTTTGGCTGTATAATCCAATATACCATATTCATACCCAGTAACACCGGTATAAATCACAGCAGTTGTATTTATAGATGTGAATGTAACACCGGTAATTGCTGTTGTGGCTATTAGCGTTCCGGTTGCTCTGTTGTATCGAGAAATATTACCTCCAAAATAAAATACAACTTCATTATTGATATAATCGTATGCGCCTTCACATTGTGCATTAGGATTTAATGCGCCTGCAAATAAAATATTAAATGCACTGGTGGCATTCTTGCTGCCATCTAAAACTATTTGAGACCAGCCTATAGCTGAAAAACAATTGCGTTCTAATTGGTTGGTATTGGGATTCCACCAAATACCTCTGGTATCCTGTCCGGTTACATCCTGAAAAGCTAAAGTGCCATCTGCATAAAAAGTAAGTAATGGATAAGTAGCATTGCCGACACGAGAAGTATAATACCTGATATCTATAGGATTAAATGCTACCGACCCGCAACTGGATACATCCATTGGAAATGCAAGGATTAAAGGATAAGTGACAGCTGTGGTGTAAGGAGTAACCTGTCCAAAAGCAACATGCGTTGTTACAACAAAAAATAAACTTAAAAAAAGTGTTTTCATAAATAAAAGGTTTGTTACATCAGTTAAAAAATATCACCGTTAAATGGTGATTTTGATGGAACAAAACTCCGTTCAGAAGGCACTTTTTACAATACCCAATTCTGGGGGTACAAAAAAAGAGGCCGCCCAAAAGGACGACCTCTATGTTTACTTGTTGCTTGATTTATTATTTAATAACAACTAAGTTTTCAAATGCAACGTTTTTACCGTTTGCACTGATAACTACATTGTACATACCTGCTGCAAAATCAGCAGTTTCAATTGTAACGGTATTGCTACCTGAAATCATATTTCCTGCGTTGATAGCAGCAACAACTTTACCGGTAACATCAATTACGTTGATAGTTACATCAGCAGCTTCAATTAAGTTGAATGAAGCTACAGAGTTGGTTGAAGTTGGGTTTGGATATAATTCGAATTGATTTAAAGTAGGAATATTAAATATACCTGTTGGAGCAGCAAGACGAATATTATCTAAATATAAGTTATTGCCGTAACCACTGATTGCATGGAATCTCACTAATACATCAGATTTACCTGCGTATGCAGACATATCTAATTCGTCAGTTTCCCATTCATCATCATCCGGTTTGAATAATGAAGTAGAGTTTGGAGCTGTATTTAATTCACTACCAGATTTTTCATATAAATCGGCCCAGTTTGCACCGCAGTCTTCAGAAACCTGAATTTGAAGAATGTCAACAAATGTTGCATTATACATTGCATAAGCGCGATCGAATACCAGATTTAAATCACCGGTAAAAGTGCTGAAATCCATTTTAGGTAAGTATAAATCGAAAGCTCCAACTGCGATATTATAAAAATCAGCTTTTGTAGAAGTAGTACTTTCACCATAACCACCAGCACCTGTTGCACGGCTCCAGCCTGTTCCGTCGTTTAAGTTATCAACCACCCAGTTTGCAGGAGGGTAAGTAGCTTCAACAAAACCTTCAACAACACTTGGAACAGCAACATCCAATAAACCGATACTGCTGGCAACGTTATCGTTAACCATATTGATATCAATATCTGATACAGAAACGATTTCAACTTCAATATCATGAGCACCTGCACCAGCTAAAGTAGCTGTAGGTAAAGAGATAGTTCCAGTTGCACCGGCTGCGATTGAACCAGTCCATGGATAAGTAGCGGCAGCACCACCATCAATGCTATAAACAACATCTAACGATGTTAATGCAGCTGCTGAATTATTGGTAACACTTACTACAGGAGTATATTCTGAAGAACAAGTGATAGCGCTTACGCTGTTAGCAGCATAATCTACAACCGGTAATCCAGCTGCAGGGCTAGAAACACCAGCCTGAAGTACTTTTTTAGTAGCATCATCCTGCATAAAAGCAACAATCTGAATATTGTTCAAATTATAAATATTGCTCATATCCCAGCTAAGGTCAAATGATTTTGTTTCACCACCATAAAAAGCGCCGGTAGTTGTTCCGGTAGCTGAAGGCAATAATTTTTTCATTACACCATAAAATTCGGTTTCACCATTTGAACCCGGAGGCGTATCGAATAAAATTTCTTTTTCTGTAACGGCAACTTGTAATTTTAAAGTGCCTGCAACATCTGCACCTGCAGTAACCTCAACATGTACGTTAACTGTTGTATATTCCGCATTAAAAGAGTGGGTTACATTAATCAAGAAAGGTGATGTAATGGCCGCAGCAGCATCAATATCATCCTGGCTAACACAAGCCGGAGCACCTACATAAGCAGCACAATCGTTCGCAATATGCACACCATCCATAGTAGCATCAGGCACACCTGAAACGCTATAATAACCAACACGAGAATCTACATCCGGTTCGTTTTGTAAATACATTGGGTCAAAACCCGGCCACCAAACCTGATATTTGATAGCTAATGTTTTGTCACTATTTTCATCTAATAATGCATTAAACCCAGGGTTTTGTGAAGCGCATGGTCCACAACTAGCCTGCGTGAATTCTTCGAACAATACCGTACGCTGGTATTGACCAAAGCTTACCTGTAACAATCCGATTGTTACGAGACTGAAGAGTAAAACTTTTTTCATTTTAGTAAAAATTAAGAGGTTTTGATTACAAATTTACAACTTTCAATGGACAACCCATTGTAAGATTAATGTCATTTAATATATCCTGAAAGTTAATCAAAATTAAACTTTTATTCATTATAATCAAAATATATATGTATCAACATGTTTATAAGGAGAAAAAGTTGCACAAGCCTTACCCTGTCACATTTTAAAGCAAAAATACCATTGGAAATCTAGTCCTTTTCTAAGCGTTGTATGCCATTTTTTGGGGTAATGTTACCTAGAACCCTTATTTAACGCTCATTGCCCGATAATTAAGCTTGTTTACCCATCATGGCACCGGCTATATATACGCTTCTATATTGCCTTAAAACGCCTGTATACCATAAGAAGCAGTCGAATTTCATGTTCACAAAACAGGTGCATTTCATACTGAAAAATGCACTTACCCATGAGCCCAACATTTCAAAGGTGGAAAACAACTCATCAAATGCCAAGAAATGTTTAGCTTTGAATACAATTTTTAAAACGATGAAAAAAATCTACTTTTCAAGTCTGCTCGCAATTGCATTGCTAGGCATGGTGCAAAATCCCGCAGCTGCTCAATTAAAAGAAGGTGATGTAGCTCCTGATTGGACTCTCACTGATATTAATGGAACTGAGTGGAACCTGTATACGCTTTTGAATGAAGGCAAATCAGTGTTCCTGGACTTTTCTGCTGTGTGGTGCGGTCCGTGCTGGGGCTATCATACCGGTGGTAACTTGGAAACGTTATATGAAACATATGGCCCGGACGGGACTGATGAAGTAATGGTTTTTTATATTGAAGGTGATGGTGGTAGCACTATTGACCAATTGAACGGAATAGGTGGTGGCACTCAGGGCGACTGGGTAGATGGCACACCTTATCCAATCATTTTAACACATGCAGGCGATGATAGTTATGATGTAGTTCAAGATTACGATATCGGCTACTTCCCTACTATTTATCGTGTTTGTCCTAATAGAATCATTAAAGAAGTGGGACAAGCTGCTGTAGCTACTTTATATAATAGTATAAATAGCTGCGAAGTGGCATTCACAAATAACGACCCTGCCATTATAGCTTATACTGGACCTACTGCTGCTTGCGGTGAAGTTGATCTTTCAGTGAATATCCAAAACATTGGTTTCGATAATTTAACGGCCTGCACTTTCGGTGTTTATGATGGTGGTGGCATCGAAATTTTAACCTATGAGTGGACAGGTGATTTAGATTTATATGAATTTGAAGTAGTAAATATTGGTACCGTTACGTTAGCAGGTGACGAAAATGACTTGGAAATTAAAATTATTTCTACCGACGAAAATGATGATAACAATGCAGTTGATGCAAATATTACATATAAAAACAATGTGTCAATGATTGTGCATCTTAAAGTGAAAACAGATAATTACCCAACTCAAACACGTTGGAATATTGTGGATGATGAAACTGGTGAAGAACTGTATGAAGATGGTCCGTATTCTACCAGCATGAAAAATGAAATCGTATTTGATGAAGATCTTGTTTTACCTGGAACAGGCTGTTATACATTTACATTTTTCGATAACGCCGGAGATGGCTTAACTGGATCCGGATATTTTGAATTAACCGATGCTGCAGACAATATTTTGGCAGAAGGTGAAGAAGATGTTGCATTCAAAAAAATGGCTTCTTTAAAGGTTACCGGATTGAATACCGTGGATGATGAATTAATGTTAGGCGGAACAAATGTATTTCCTAACCCAGCTAACAATAACTTTACCTATACATTTAATTTGTTGGAAGCTACAACAGTTGAAATTGTTGTTGTTGATATGCTTGGACGTGAATTAATTGCTGTTGCAAATGCACAATTAAACGCAGGCAATCATACTTATACTATCGACGCAAGTAATTTTGCTGATGGTATGTATTTCGTTAAAAGCACATTTAACGGAACTACTGCCACCACAAATGTTACCGTTGCACATTAATTAATACCTAAATTTTTTAAAGGAGGTTGTCTTGTTAGATAACCTCCTTTTTTATTACATCACTTTCCACTTTGAGTTACTTTGAGGCCTTTGTTGCTTTGTGGTGAATAATGTTTTTAACAGCCGAAACCACAGAGGGAAATGCAAAGGGAACAGCCCACGGAGTGCACAGCGTTATTTGCGGTGAGCGTAGGATGGAGTAATGGAACAGTGCTGCAGAATTGGAGATTTTGTTGAGCATATTATTTGTGTTGTGCGTCGGACAGAGTCTTGGAACGGTGCTGCAGAATCAGAGATTTTGCAGAGCAGGCACGATGCTGCTGAATCGGAGATTTTGTTGAACAGGCTTATTTTTTTGCGTCCTCTATACGGGTTCCTCCGTGTTTCTCCGTGGGCTGTTTCTTTGGGCGCTCTGTGGTTTCGGCTGTTTATTTGAAAATATTTGGGATAGATTAAACATTATTTGGGGCAAAAAAAATCAGGTTACCTTTTTATGGTAACCTGATTGATAGTTGAAAATTATTTTATTGTTTTACAAAAGTACCGGTGTAGGTAATTTCACCATTTTGAAGTTTAATCATATAAATGCCCGGCAGCAATTGATAAACAGGAATATGTAAATTGTTAACGCCATTAAAATTATTTGTGTAGACATTTTTTCCATTTAAGTCATACAACATTACCTGACTGGCAGCATTCATTAATTCAGGTAATTCGATGGTAATACTTTGATTGGCAGGATTAGGATATACCATTAATTCACCAACTAATACATCATCAATATTAACCTGACAAGGATTTAAATAAACAGTGCCGGGCGTTCCTTCAGGGCAACTTTCTTTCCAGTTGGAAGCGAAATTGATATTTTGCAACACATCAACAATTTGTAATGCCATTCCACCACCATCAGGTGCAAGCGGATATGGGGATGCATCATCAAAACCTACACTTTGGTATATCACGCCATCAGCTTTATAAATCACGATTACATCTCCATTG
>Ga0209480_10002070_pt1 | contig 14081 bp, 11 predicted proteins | sample JI61114C2DNA_FD_187501 | JGI IMG/M metagenome (GOLD analysis project Ga0209480, IMG submission 187501) | Wastewater effluent complex algal communities from Wisconsin, to seasonally profile nutrient transformation and Carbon sequestration -... | ecosystem: Engineered > WWTP > Effluent > Algae...
ATCTTAGCACATTGTTGAAATTCATTATACTTAAAAGGATGCTCGTTTGTAGATCCACATAAATTGAAGTAAAGTTTCGCGGCTATCTTTCTCTTAAAAAAACTCAGCAATTTGAAATACTATGTTTCTATGTGGTTTTAATTATTATGTCGGTCTCTCATTAATTTATTAAAACCCCAGCTCTTTTCCCTGCAAATGGTGCAACATCCAGCTCAGATTAGTTTGAGCAGTTTTAAGAATCATAGAAGGTTCAACAGGGCCGTGGGGTTGCCTTGGAAGTACAAGAAAACGTACCGGAACCCCTCTCCGTTTTAAGGCGTTGTAGTACATTAAGCCCTGGCTGAAAGGCACCCGGATATCTGCTTCTCCATGCTGAAGAAGCACCGGAGTTTTTACATTTTGCACAAATCGCAAGGGAGAATGTTCGTCATAAACTTTCCAGTCTTCATAAGGCTGTTTTTCCATGTAGGAAGGAACAAAACCGGGAATATCATCGGTCAGGTCCTGTGTGACCAGGTCGACTACTGGTGCCCCGATACTTGCAACTTTAAACCGGTTCGTATGCCCAACAACCCAACTGCTCATAAATCCACCATAACTCCAGCCCATTACACCCATTTTGTCAGGATCTGCCCAACCTTTTGAAATAACATAATCAACTCCGGCCATCAGATCTTTATAGTCACCACCACCCCAGTCGCGGTGATTTGCCAACCTAAATTTAAGACCATAAGCATTTGATCCCCTTGGATTTGGCCTAAGAATAAATATGTCATTCTCTGCTATAGAAGCAAGTGGGTAGATACCGGAATTCGCAATAAAACTTTCATTAAACGAGCCTGCAGGACCACCATGAATATTAAGAATAAAGGGATACTTTTTTCCCGACACATAATTGAGCGGATAGGTTAAAAGTCCTTCAATTTCCATTCCATCAAAACTTTTCCATTTGATGAGTTCGGTTTTTGGAACCGGCAAACCGGCAAGCTCAGGATTGATATTACTTATTTTTATTGCTGAGAAGCTGTTTGCACTGCTGATATAGCCATCCTGCGGTATTGATGTATTCTGAAGAGTAAAACCGAAATGGGTGCCAGTGCTATTCAGTTCAAGCCCGCTCAATACGCCCTTCATCTCAGTATTCCATTCAGTTGCCTGTTTTCCATCACTGCTTAGTTTGAATATTCTTGAACTGGTATGAAATGGCTCCAGGGTATAAACCGATTTTCCATCACTGCTCCAGCCAATCAGGTCTGCCGGACCATTCGGTGTATCTGCCAAAGTTTTAACACTGCCATCCTTAAGGCCAAAAATCTTAACAGAAGTTGTACCTCCCCAAATTCCTTTTTCATCCAGATTGTAATAAGCTATGAAACTGCCGTCAGGACTGAACAGGGGTTGATTTTCACCCACCGAAGTATTGGCAATAACTTTGACTTCACCTGAACTGATATTGATCATGGAGATATCACAAAATGTATTGTCTTCAACCCCGGATGATGCTGCATGAGCATAGGCAATCCAGCGGTCATCCGGACTCCAGCTGAATGAATTTATATGTCTGTTCTCCTTGCTCAGAGCTGTAACCTGAGGCATCTCAATATTATTTTTTTTATCAAGCCGGAGCAAATAGAGTCGGCCCTGCTTAAATTTTTCATTAATAAAATACCAGTCGTTCCCCGATTTCTTGTTTCCGGCCTCTTCTTCAGTTTCTGTGTCAGTACTGGTAAATGCAATATGATTTCCTTTTGTACTCCATTTAAAATCGATTATTCCGGTCTTAAGGTCAGTTAATTGTTCCGCTTCCCCTCCTCCTAACTTCAGGAGGTAGAGGTTGTTCTTTCCATTACGGTTGCTGACGAATGCAATCTCTTTTCCATTGGGGCTCCATTTGGGATTAATATTGTTCTTTTCACCCCGGGTAAGCTGAATGGTATTCTTATTATTGTCCGACAAATAAAGCTGATTGATAAACTCGCTTTTGCCTTCAATAGTTTTCAGTTCCTTCACAGCGTATACCACCATTTTGCCATCCGGCGATACCCGTACTGAGCTGATGGCCTTGTGTTCAATGGTTTGCCCGGGCGACCAGTTATTTTTTATTTGTGCGTTGACACTGCTAAGTGCAAGGATAAACAGGCTGATTATGGAAATTCTTTTCATGAAAATGATTTCTTAATGGAGGATTTCTGAATATTTAATACTAATATAAACTAATATGGTTAATAAGTCTCTGGGGAGTTTTATTGCCATATTTAAGGTAGTTTTTTCTATATCCATCATAAGGGCTTTTAATAGATCGCTTCTGATAGCAGAATATTTATCGGGAATTAGAAAATTATCGCAATCTTCAAGCTCATTTTAAAATCATTTATTTTCAGGCATGGCGAACAAAAAAACTTCCAATTTGTTTTTAATTCTATTATTAATTCTGTCTTTCTCCACGCAAACGAAAGCTCAGCAAAGTTTGCCCCCGGGTCTTGATCAGTACATTGAAAAGGTATTAAAAACTTTTGAAGTTCCTGGTGTCAGTGTTTCAATTGTCAAGGATGGCAAAGTACTGCTGGCAAAGGGCTATGGAATTAAAAAACAGGGGGGTAATGAAAAGGTAGATGCCAACACACTTTTTTCAATTGCTTCAAATTCAAAAGCCTTTACTGCAACTGCATTGGCTATGCTGGTCGAAGAGGGTAAACTAAAATGGGATGATCGGGTAATTGATCATTTACCATGGTTTAAAATGGCTGATTCTTATGTCAGTACTCATCTTACTGTAAGGGATCTATTGGTTCACCACAGCGGACTTTTAGCTTATTCAGGAGACCTGATGTTATTTCCTCCTTCAACTTATTCGAAAAGAGAAATTTTGGAAAAACTTCAAAAGCTGCCATTGGTTCATGATTTCAGAAGCACCTATGCTTATGATAATATTTTATATCTGGCTGCAGGAGAAGTGATTAAGGAACTAAGCGGTAGAGAATGGGAGGATTTTGTTAAGCTAAGGATCTTTGACAAGGTAGGTATGCCTGGGAGCGTATCCAGATATTCAGAATTTGGGAGCAGGACAAATATTTCCGCAGCACATGATCGGATCAATGGGAAAGTGGGTTTGGTGGAGGATTATTTGGCGCAAAACATAGGCGATGCCAGTAATGCAGCGGGAGGAATTCTTTCTAATGCAAATGATATGGCCAACTGGATGATTACCCAGCTGGATTCAGGCAGAACGCCCTCAGCCGGTGAGCTGTTTAAGCCTGCCAGCACCAATCAACTTTGGAAAGTAATCCGACCGATCCCCATAAGCAAAGTGTCTGAAGGATTGAAACCTGCACAAATGGATTTCTTTGGATATGCTTTAGGTTTCAGGGCCTATAATTATCAGAAAAACAAGGTCGTAGGCCATGGTGGAAAATTGGGAGGTTTTGTCTCACAGCTTGCAATGGTTCCTGATCTCAAGCTTGGCATAACCGTATTAACTAATCAGGAATCAACTGCGGCTTACTGGTCGATTATCTATCACGTACTGGACTATTATGAGAATAATCCGGAATTTGACTGGCTGAAGGCATTCAGCGATGAGCAGGTTTTAGCTGCGGCAAAACTGATGGAATCCCAAAATAAAAGCCTGATTAAGCTAGATCCTGCAGGCAAATACGATCTTTCAATTGCAAAACTGGCAGGCAAATACAAGGATGAGGTTTATGGGGATGTTATGTTAATTCCAGCCGGAGATGGATTGCTGATGGAATTTAAGCAATTACCACACCTCAATGCATCACTTAATTATTTTCAGTACAATAGTTTTATCGCGACCTTAAAAAATAAGAGCTTAAAGGCCGATTCTTACGTTACATTTGCATTAAATGCGGATGGATCTGTTGATCAGGTTAAACTTAGGATTATTGACCCCGATTCAGATCTCACTTTTCAGGATGTGCTGCTAAGGCCCTTAAACTAATCTTCAGACCAATCATTTTATCAATTTAGTTTTGATCCGGTCCTTATTTGGAATTTAGCGAATGGGAGTGATGATATGCCAGAATAAAAATTATGGAAAATAAAAAATTCAGTAAAGCAACTGATGCGGTTTGGGCAGGGGAAGACAATCCTTATTTTAAGGAGGCCGTAACAACGCCAATAGTAAATAGCGTTGCCTTTGCATACAAAGATCTTGACGAATGGTACGATGTCTCAACCGGAAAAGCAGATGGCTTTATTTATAGCCGCAATACCAATCCGACAGTGTCTTCATTGGAAGAGAAAATCAGGGTACTGGAAGGTGCCGGTGCTGCTACTGCCTTTGCAACCGGTATGGCTGCAATCAGCAATACTCTTTTTACCTTTCTAAAGCCGGGTAAAAGGGTAGTTTCTGTTAAGGATACCTATGGAGGTACAAGCAAACTTTTTCTTGACTTCTTCCCGGCATATCATGTGGAAGTTAAGCTTTGTGAAACAGGGAATCACGAGGAACTGGAATATGAGATTGCAAAAGGATGTGACCTGGTTTATCTTGAAACCCCAACCAATCCTACTTTGAAAATCATTGATATCAGGCGAATCGCACTTGCTGCAAAAAAGGTTGGAGCTGTTGTGGTTGTAGACAATACTTTTGCTACACCAATTAACCAGAATCCTCTGGATCTGGGAGCAGATTTAGTATTGCATAGCGCTACCAAATACCTATGTGGCCATTCTGATGCAATGGGCGGGGTATTGGCAGGGAGCAGGGAGCTGGTACAAAAGGTATTTCATTTCAGGGAGATTAATGGAGCCAGTCTGCAGGCCGACCCGGCCTATATGATCGCCAGAGGCATGAAAACACTCGAACTGAGGATCTCCCGGCAGAATGAATCAGCAATGAAAATCGCAAACTACCTAAAAGGACACTCAAAAGTTAGTCAGGTATTTTATCCCGGATTGGAGACACATACCGGTCATGCGATTGCTAAATCTCAAATGAGGGGTTATGGTGGGATGTTAAGTTTTGCGCTGGATGGAGCTTATGATCTGGTAGAAAAATTTCTGCCTTCGCTTAAGCTTGTACATCTTGCTGCTAGTCTGGGTTCGGTAAGTACCCTTGCCGGTCCACCGCGTACCACAAGCCATGTAGAGTTAACTGAAGAGCAGCGTGCCCTGTTAGGTATTCCTGAAAGTTTGATTCGTTATTCTGTGGGTATTGAATCGGTTGATGATCTTCTTTTTGACCTTGAACAGGCATTGAAGAAAATTTAGGTGTATAATCAAGCCATAAATCATTAAACAAATTCCGGAAGCCCCTTATGTTTCCAGAATTGTTTTATCGCCAATGTCTTAAGATCATACCTGGGCAATTTCTGAACTTAAAGTTTTTTCTTTTTTTACCTGGAGAATAACAGCAAGAACTACAAAGCTGATGAGTGCAGCGAAATAACACCAAACTGACACTACATTTTGCGCATACAGGACTCTTGTGAACAGATAGGAACAGAGTACAATAATTCCAACAACTCTTAATCTCCTGATACTTGAGATAAATGGGGAAACCCCGGTTGCGATGATATAGAGTACACCACCAAACCAACGGTTTGCAGGTGAATAATTGATGTCATAACGGATATGAGAATGTAATATTTCTGAACTAACGGAATACATCAGCATTCCATATCCCAAAAAAAGTGCCTGAGCTGAACCTATGATTGTCAAAAAAAGGAGATTTTTTTTGCGTTTCCCTTCTTTCTCAAGCAACATGATCGAAAAAGGGATAAAAAAGGGCCAGACTACTTGAGCAAAAATCAGAAAACCATAAGTTGCTGATTCACCCCATTTTGAATATTCAGGATTCAATAATGACATCCAGACAATTCCTTCAAAAAACTGTTGCAAAGACAACATCAATGGGATAGAAGATAGCAGCTTTTGTGGTACTGTTTTGGAATTCTGAATGCAAACACCTCCGATAATTAATAAACCTGCTGCAGATCCAAAACTTGCTGTTGACGAAAAGCACATAAATTTCTTTGGTTTAACTCCAGAAGCTTATTGGGAGGCTTAATAAATATACTCATATAATTATAAATCTAAGACAGTGGATCAGCAGAATATGAGTATAATCATGAAAATACCTGTCTGATGTCATTCTATAGGTTTGGTATTATAACTAAAATTGTTCTATGAAAGAGATCAATATAAAACACATCAACAACCTGCATAGCGATGCATTGAGAAGTTTGGACTTTTATAAACAAGAGATCGCAATACTTACAAAGCGTCTTGAAGAGATTGCAGCTGATAATACTGGCCGTGAAATAGCTGAAAAGATTGAGTATTTTCAGAATCAGTTTCTGATCCAGCGAAATAATATCGATGAACTGAAACATCGTATGCATGAAAACCTAAAAAGGATTGAGAATCAGATAAAAGAGTCTTCCGGATTTATCTCACAGTCGAGTGCAGCAGAAAATGTTGAATTATATGATCAGTATCTTACAGAAGAGAAGATTGTAAATGAGGTTAGGCAGGAGTTTAACCGCTTTGCTTCCAAATGGATGTAATTGTTTGATCAGTAATGTGTTTTTAAATATTCACTAATCATTTTCCGATTAGGGAAGGGGGTAGCTCCACAGAGCTACCCCTTTTTTGTTAAGGATAATTTTCAGCTCCCGTGAGTAAATGGGAAGCTGGAATCTCCCGCCTCTTAAATAATGACATTTCAAGGAACCTGACACTTGTAGTTTACACCCAGCACAAATAACAAGCAGCTGGCCTATTTAAGATTCTCTTTTTGACGGTATCTTAAACTTGTTTTTAGCCCCAGATGCTATTTTTAATTTTGCTTTATGGGATTTTTAATTCGCTTTTTATAATTTTTTCAAACTCAACTATCCAGAATACGATAGCGGATGCAGCAATGGTTATCAGCAATTCAGGTAATGGTAAAGACTGCGTTCTGAAGATGGGGTTGAAAAATGGTGCATAAATGATCATGAATTGCAGCGAAACAGTGCCTGTCAAAGCTGCCAGCATTGGTTTGTTTGAGAATACTCCGATTTTAAATATGGAATCTCTTTTTGAGCGTATAGCCATTACATGACCTAACTGACTAAAGCATAAAACTGAGAACGCCATCGTTTGTCCATAAGGGTTGTGGTTATGTACAGCCCAGGCCTGTATCCCTAGTGTAACCAGTCCCATCAATAAACCGACCAATAGAATATGCCAGGCCATACCTCCCTCAAAGATATTTTTTGAAGGGTTATGTGGCGGGCGTTTCATGATGTTCGATTCAGCAGGTTCTGAAGCAAGGGCCAGTCCCGGAAGTCCGTCGGTTATCAGATTTATCCATAAGATATGAATCGCAAGCAGTGGTATCGGAAGTCCCAGAAAAGGTGCAAGAGATATTACCCAGATCTCACCTGAATTCCCGGTCATGATGTATCTGATGAACTTTAGAATATTGTCATATATTCTCCGGCCATGCCGAATGGCTTTGATTATTGTAGCAAAGTTATCATCAAGCAAAATCATGTGAGCAGCCTGTTTTGAAACTTCTGTGCCATTGATTCCCATTGCAATGCCGATATCTGCATTTTTAAGTGCCGGGGCATCATTAACACCATCCCCGGTCATGGCTACATAATTATTTTTGCCTTGTAGTGCCTGAATTATTCTTAATTTTTGTTCAGGATTAACTCTGGCATAAACACAGATCTTTTCAACTATAGAATTAAATTCTGATTCACTCAGCTCAGCAAGTTCAGTGCCGGTCATAACCAGATCATGTTCATTGCTTATAATTCCCAGATCTATTGCAATTGCCGTAGCTGTCAGTTTATGATCACCGGTAATCATTACCGGTTTGATACCTGCATTTTTACACTGTGATATGGCCTGTCTGACTTCTTCGCGTGGCGGATCAATCATTCCTGCAAACCCGATCATTGTTAAAGATGATTCTAATTCCTTTGGATCGATTTTGTCCGGTATGGAAGGCAGAAGCTTATAGGCATAGCCCAGCACACGGTGCCCGCCGGCTGACATGGCATTTTGTTCTTTTTCAAATTCAGTATGCGCAAGCTCATTTTGATAGGTCAATTTGTCGAGCAGGACATCCATACCACCCTTGGTAATCATAATTACGCCCTGCTCGGTTTGATGGAATGTACTCATGCATTTTCGCTGAGAATCAAAAGGAATTTCAGCGATTCTAGGAAATTCTTTTTCTAAGTTTAGTTTATCATATCCCCTGGAGGAGGCATACTGAACCAATGCTAGTTCAGTAGAATCACCAAGCCACTCTCCATTATCATTTTTCAGGACCTCATTATTCAATGCCATAGCAGAAAGAAGATTGTTCTTTTCGGTAGAAAAGATCGCCTTAACCTGATCTTTAGCCTCATAAGTTTTTCTCACGGTCATTTTATTGATGGTCAGTGTACCGGTCTTATCCGTGCAGATATAGCTTACTGAGCCAAGGGTTTCAACAGCAGGAAGTTTACGGATGAGTACATTCTGTTTAACCAGTTTCTTAGCCCCAAGGGCAAGTGAAATAGTAACCACTGCTGGCAGGGCTTCAGGTATCGCGGCCACAGCAAGTGAAATAGATATCAAAAGCATTTCAGTTAAACCTTCTCCTCTTATCCATCCTGAAATAAATATAATTGCACAGATCAGCAGAATAATCAGGGAAAGACGTTTGCCGAATGCTGAGAGCCGTTTCTGAAGCGGAGTACTGTTATCTGCAATCTGAATCATGGATGCAATCTTTCCGAGTTCAGTTTGCATTCCGGTTTCAACAACAATTGCCATCCCATGTCCGCTGTTAATGAAGGTGCCTTTAAAACCCATATTCGTCTGGTCGGCAAGCGCCAAATTCTCAGTTTCCAGCTTATTTATACTCTTCTCAACATTTTCAGACTCACCGGTGAGTGCAGATTCATCTACTTTTAATGATTGAACTTTAATAAAACGGATATCTGCAGGTATCACATCACCGGCTTCTAAAACAATCACGTCACCCGGAACAAGTTCCGTGGCGTTTATTTTTATGGATTTCTGATTTCGCAGAACAATTGCCAGGCTGCTCGACATATTTTTGAGAGCCTCCATCGCTTTTTCAGCACGGTACTCCTGAATGAATCCAGCTAAAGCATTCAGAATAATGATGCTTAGGATAATAATTGAATCTGTGAGATCACCGGCAATACCCGAAATTACGGCAGCTATGATCAGAATTATGATCATAAAATCGCTGATCTGATGGAATAAAATATTCCATACGGTCTTCTTTTTACCTTCCCGAATTATGTTTTTGCCGGATTTTGCAAGAAGTAATTCCGCTTTGTTCTGATCCAGTCCTGAAGCTGAACTGTCCAGTTCCTTACATACATCAGAAATACTTGAGTTATGCCAGTTCATTAAACCAAATTTAGCAGGTTTTTAAACCGGAATAATACGGTTCAATAAAGGAGGGCTTAAAGACCTTTGTCGGTACAAAATTGAGCTATATTATTTTATCCTCGGCTTTGTTCATATTTTCAATACCCTTTATCAGTGCATCGGGATTGAATGAAATACTATCAATCCCTTCCTGAACAAGAAAATCTGCAAATGCCGGAATATCACTTGGAGCCTGACCGCAAAGACCTACCTTGATATGATTTCGTTTGGCAGCCCTTATTGCCTCCCGGATTAAGCCTTTTACGGCAGGATTCTCCTCATTGAATAAATAACTTACCAGACTGGAATCGCGATCGATGCCTAAGCTAAGCTGAGTCAGGTCATTCGAACCAATAGAAAAGCCATCGAATAGCTTTGCAAATTCATCAGCGAGCAATACATTACTGGGAATCTCAATCATGACAAAAACCTCCAGTCCGTTCTCGCCCTGTACCAAACCATTGATTTTCATTTCATTCAGTACTTTTTCCCCTTCTTCTATCGTCCGGCAGAAAGGAATCATCAATTTTACATTTTTAAGCCCCATTTCTTCCCTTACTCTTTTCATTGCCCTGCATTCCAGTGCAAAACCTTTGCGGTAAAAATCGCTGTAATAGCGTGAAGCTCCGCGGAGTCCGATCATCGGATTTTCTTCATGAGGTTCAAAGTATTTACCTCCTAAAAGATTGGCATATTCATTACTTTTAAAATCGCTGAGCCTCACAATGACATCGTTTGGGTAAAATGCAGCTGCCACCAGGGCTACAGATTCGGCGAGACGGTCAACAAAATAATCCTTTCCGTTTTTATAGTTTTTTGTCAGATTATGGATCTCTTGTTTTAAAGCCTTGTCTTTAACCTTTTCCGGTTCACATAGAGCAAGCGGATGAATCTGAATACTATTTGAAATCGCGAATTCAAGTCTTAATAATCCTACTCCTTTGTTTGGATAAGAGCTCAATTCAAATGCCCTGTCCGGGTCTGCCAGAATGAACATTGCTGAAGTTTTCGGTAATTTAAGTCCGCTGAAATCCTGTTCATCAACAGTCCATTTTAACAATCCCTCATAGATATGGCCGTCCTTCCCTTCTGCACAGGAAACAGTGATCTTATCTCCTGTCTTAATTGCCTCTGTTGCATTGCCTGATCCAACCACGGCTACTGTACCCAGCTCACGGGCAACAATGGCAGCATGACTGGTTCTGCCGCCCTTATTGGTTACAATGGCCGCAGCTTTCTTTAATATCGGGTCCCAGTCAGGGTTAGTAATGTCCGTTACCAGGATCTCGCCCTGCAGCAATTGATCGCCCTCAACCGGGCTCCTCAAAATTCTTGCCTTTCCTGAAGCGATTTTATCTCCCAGCGCAATTCCGCTGGCAAGTAATTTGCTTTTTCCACTTAGTTTGAAGATTTCATGAACCCGTTTTTTCTCCTTAGCATGAACAGTTTCTGGTCTGGCCTGGACAATGTAAAGCTGTTGATTAAGTCCATCTTTCGCCCATTCTATATCCATTGCCTTTCCATAATGTTCTTCAATCAACAGACACCAACTGGCCAGAGTAATCACTTCTGCATTATTTAATGAAAGTTCATTCTTCTTTTCCCCGGAGGTGCCATAATTTATGATGGTCTTTTCGGCAGAAAGTTTATCTGCATCATCAGCATAGACCATGGTAAACTCTTTTTTTCCGCAATGATTCCTCAATATTGGATCGTATTTCCCTTCCTTTAATATCGGTTTAAAAACAGTCCATTCATCAGGTGTAACTCTTCCCTGGACAATATTTTCGCCCAGACCCCATATACTGTTAATGACTATCGTATTTTTAAAGCCCGAATCCGGATCAATTGTAAATGCAACGCCCGAAGATGCCTTATCACTTCTTACCATTTGCTGGACTCCCGCAGAAATGGCAATATCCATGTCCATAAACCCCATGTCATAGCGGTATTTTATCGCCCGGTCAGTAAACAGGGATATATAACAGCGATGTATGGCGTCAATTAGTTGTTCCACTCCGCTGATATTCAGAAAAGATTCCATTCTGCCTGCAAAACTCGCTGTTGGGAGGTCTTCTGCCGTGGCACTGCTTCTTACTGCAACATCCAGTACCTTAATTCCACATCGTGCAGAGAGATTAAAATAGGCTTCTTTACACGCTCTGACTATTTCTTCAGGGATCTTGGACTTATTTATCAGTTCCCTTGCTTGTTCTCCAACTGAACTAAGGTTGGATAAGTTTTTCCTGTCTAATGATGCCAATAACTCCTGCAAAGGCTGTTCAATCTTATTTTCTTTCCGGAACAACCTGTAGGCATCTGCACTCAGTGCAAATCCGTCAGGGACCTTTATCCCTTTAGATGAAAGTTGATTGTACATTTCACCCAATGAAGCATTTTTTCCTCCAACCTTCGGCAGATCTTTGATGCTGATCTGATTAAATGGAATGATATAGTGAGATACCGACATGATTTTTTTAGCTTAGAATAACATGACAATTTATGAGTATTAATCAGCTTAATCTTTGATTTTAAGCAATCAAAAAAATGACAGGAATCATCAATTGAGTTAATTTAAATACTAAAGTGTGAAAGGCTTGAAAAAAAATGCAAAAATGACTTGTCATTTTCTGTAATTAAATTAGATTTGTTTAACCTAAAAAATATAACGATGGACAAATTTACAAAAATGAAAAATTTGCTAGCTTCAGTTGAAGTTGATGCAAACAAATTCTACAATTCAGGTAACAGTGCAGCCGGAACAAGAGTTCGTAAAGGAATGCAGGATTTGAAGAATCTTGCTCAAGAGATCAGAAATGAAGTTACTGAGAAAAAAAATAGTGCAAAATAATTTTTCTCACTGTTTTAAATAATAAAAGGGCCCTCCCAAATTTTTGGGAGGGCCCTTTTTTAGTATTACAGTGACGTTCTTTTTATTAAATCGGACCAAATGGATCATTTTGGCCATTATTCAAGTATTTTTTTTCAAGCAGAATATCGATGGTTTTGTTCAGATACTTTAGCAAATCCTCATTCTTGCTTAGATAATTGTGATGGCTTGAAATAAAATGATGAAGTTCCATGATGAGCAGCTGAACCAATTCCCGGTTCGATGTGGAGAGAATTTCCTCACTTATAAAAAGAATGTTGCTTCTGATAATTGTATCTATTTCCAGGCGTCCCAATAGCTTAAGATAAATTCTGATCAGTTCAATTTTATTGAATTTGTTCCGTGCTTTCAGGCGTTGCTTAATAAAGGCAAGGTCATTCATATCACCCTCATTCTGAAATATTTCAGCTATCGCAATGTCCAGATTCCCACTTGACGATTCCGCTCTGAATTTAGCCATTTGATAAGCTTTTTCTTTATCCAGCTTATACAAACCTCTTAAACCCGCCGATGATTCCTTTGAGCCCTTCAATAAAGAGGTTGAGAAAAACAGATCATAATGACTTTTATCATCAAGCTCTGACAGTCTTTCAAGAGCAATAGTCCTCAATTGTAATTTTTCATCATTTTGCGCGATATCCTTAAGGCAATCCTTTAATTTAGGATCAATTGCCCCTGAAAAGTTAAAGTGTTTTAATACATAAACTTTAACCTGAGAACAAAAATCTTTCAATGCATCAGCAAAAATCTTCTCCGGAAAACTATATCTGCCAGTAACGCTGATAAGATATTTTATGGCCTCAAGTCTTTCCTGATAATTTTTTGAGGTGTAAAATTGTTCGACAAACTTGTCTGTCAGAGCTTGCCCCTCATTCGTCAGCATTCTCAGGAATCCTCTGGTGTACCTGCTGCTATAGCGTTCAGATTTGACGGAAATTTCATTATTCATCATGGTAGCTCTTATGTTTTTGGCTTAAGTCACTGAATTCAAACGAATGATAAAAACGCTTATAAATCAGACGACGGATTTTGGAATTAGTTGCATGATATCCTGTTAATTAACAATGAAATTGTTGACATTTTGAATGTTATAACTTTTCCCGTTTAATTATCATTTTCATTACATTCTGTCAGTATTTAGCCGGATTGAGAGTCAATCAACGGCGTGTAAGGACATTCCGGGATTCGGCTTCCGTAAAAAACTTATTGATACTGGTTATTTTCCAGTTACCATTTCTGTCTAGCTCAAGGGTTAGGAAGTTTTCAATTACGAAATCTTCGTAGACAAAATTCACTTTCGCCAGGGTCATGGCAGAACTGCTGGCAATTACATCAATTGTAGTGGAGCAATTTTGCTTGATACCCTCATTCTGTTTCATAAGCTTCATGATTGAAATCTGATTCTGTGAGAGCACCTCATCACCTTTTGAAAATTTCATTACTGCATCTGAACTGAGGATCCTGCCCAGTTTGGCAGCGTCGGTGTATACATGACTTTCCGCAAAATCATTGATGACATTTTTAACATTAGTTGACGGACGATTTTTTGCGAATGCTGTGCTTGTTAGTACTGCACATAGTACAGTACAAAACATAATGGATTTAAGGTTCATTTTTGTGTTTTTTTAGTATAATTTTCTGATCTAAATTTCCATATAAAACCAGCCTGCCACATAGGCAAAAAACACCATTAATTCCATCCGGACTAAATAATTCAGATTCTTGTTTTTTTTGACTATTGCTCTTGAATATTTGTTATAGTATATTATAAATAATT
>Ga0209480_10002071_pt1 | contig 14079 bp, 11 predicted proteins | sample JI61114C2DNA_FD_187501 | JGI IMG/M metagenome (GOLD analysis project Ga0209480, IMG submission 187501) | Wastewater effluent complex algal communities from Wisconsin, to seasonally profile nutrient transformation and Carbon sequestration -... | ecosystem: Engineered > WWTP > Effluent > Algae...
GGCGGCCGGAGTCGCAGCAGGCGGCGGCGAGCTCGGCCGGCGTCAGCGCGGCGCGCTCGAGGGTGGCGAGCTTGAGCAACATCGCGAGGTTCAGGCCGGCGACCACGCTCAGCGGGTGCCCGGAGGCCATGCGGATGCCGCAGCTGCACGGGCTCGCGCCGAACATGTCGGCGATCATCAGCACGCCGCGGCCGCGGTCGGCGGCGACGACGGCGTCGCACATGCGCGCGCGCAGCTCGGCGGTCTCGCCAGCGCCGGCGTCGACGGCGAGGACGCCGTGCAGGGCCGCAGGACCGACGATGCCCTCGGCCGCGCCGAGCAGCGCGCTGGCGCTGCGGCCGTGGCCGACGAGGACGACGCCGACGCCGACGGACTCGGTGTCGACGGACTCAGGCATGGGTCTGCCTCCCCTCACGGACGGGGTCGGCGAGGTCGCGGTGACGCGCGACCAGCTGCGGCTGCGGGCGCGACAGCGGCTCCCCGTCGAGGAGGCGGACGCGGAGGGCCTCGAGCATCGCCACCGAACGATGCTGCCCGCCGGTGCAGCCGAGCGCAACGGTCAGGTACGAGCGCCCCTCGCGCACGGTGCGAGGCACGACGAAGCGCAGGAGGGTCTCGAGCTGGGTGAGCAGGGTCTGGGCGTCGGGTTGTGACAGGACGTAGTCGGCGACCTCGGCCTCGAGTCCGGAGCGGTGGCGCAGCGCGGGGACGTCGTAGGGATTGGCGAGGAAGCGGAGGTCGAAGACCATGTCGGCGACGGCGGGCAAGCCCGACTTGAAGCCGAAGGACATCAGGACGAGGTGGAGGACGCCGCCGCCGGTGCCGTAGCGGTCGCGGATCATCTGACGGAGCTCGCGGGCGCGGAGGGTGCCGGTGTCGATGGTGGCGGTGGTGCGCGCCTTGAACGGGGTCATCAGCTCGCGTTCGCGCGCGATGGCGACCGGGAGCTCGCCCATGGGGTGCTTGCGGCGGGTCTCGGAGTAGCGGCGCAGGAGCACGTCGTCGGGGGCGTCGAGGAACAGGATCTCGAGGCGATGGCCGGCGGCGACCAGCTGCTGGTGGACGCCGGGGAAGTGGCGCAGCAGCGAGTCCTCGCGGGCGTCGACCCCGACGGCGGCGCGGCGCTCGACGTCGGTCTCCACGAGGAGCTGGGCCAGCTGGGGGAGCAGCGGCACGGGGACGTTGTCGGCGCAATAGAAGCCGAGGTCCTCGAGCGCCGCGAGGGCGGTCGACTTGCCGGCGCCGCTCATGCCCGTGACGACCAGGATCTCCACTCTACTCGACCTCCGGGATCGGCATGGCCTGCGAGACCGCGCGGGGCGCGGCGACCGGCACATCGGGGCGCGGCACGGTGCTGGTGCCGGTGCCGCGGATGTTGACCCCGCGGGCGCTGGCGGCGATGCGGGCGTTGATCTTCTCCTGGAACTCGCGGGCGCTGTCGTGGCCGCGGTACTTGAGCAGCTGGTTGCGGGCGACGACCTCGATCAGCGAGGCGATGTTGCGCCCCGGTCGCAGCGGGATGCGGGCCAGCGGCACGTCGACGCCGAGGATCGGCCAGACCTGCTGCTCGGTGCCGAGGCGGTCGTAGTCCTCCTCCTGGACCTCGCTGAGCTCGACGACGACCTCGATCTTCTTGTTGTCGCGCACGGCGGCGACGCCGAACAGGTGGGTGATGTTGAGGATGCCCATCCCGCGGATCTCCATGTGGTGCTGGTGCATCTCCAGCGCGGAGCCCCACACGGTGTCGGGCGGGCGCACGGTGACCTCGACGATGTCGTCGGCGACCAGGCGATGGCCCTTCAGGATCAGGTCGAGCGCCGCCTCGCTCTTGCCGACGCCGCTGCGGCCGATCAGCAGCAGGCCGACGCCGAGCACGTCGACGAGCACGCCGTGCAGGGTCGCGCGCGGGGACAGCAGCTCCTCGAGCCGTCGCACCAGGCGCGAGATGAACACCGAGCTCATCAGCGCGGTGCGCAGGACCGGGACGCCGTGGCGGCGCGCGGCGTCCATCAGGAAGTCGGGCGGGTCGAGGCCGCGGGTGATCGCCAGGGCGCAGATCGGCTTCTGGCAATAGGCGGCGAGGCCGGCCTCGGCGGTCTCGCGCGGCATCGACAGCAGATAGTCGATCTCGGTGAGGCCGAGGACCTGGATCCGGTCGGGGTAGACGTGCTTGACGAAGCCCGACAGCGCGAGACCCGGCTTCTGGATCCGCATGTGGGCGATCTTGCGGTCGAGCGAGCCCCAGTCCGACAGCAGGGTGAGCTGGAGCCCCTCGGACGAGGCCTCCAGGAGCTTGCTGACCTCGATGGAGGCTTCACGGCGCATGGCCCCGAGCATAGCAGGTCGGCGCCAGCGCCGGGGCGCCGTATCCGAGCGCGGGCGGGCCGCGCACGAATGATACCAGACCTTACCGAGGATACCGGTCCGAGGCAGGCGCGCTGCGCCTGTCCCTCGGACCAGGCCGTCAGCCGACGCCGGCCTGCGGCTCGATCAGGCCGAAGTTGCCGTCCTCGAGCAGGTAGACGACGTTGATGTCGCCGCTGCCGGCGTTGGTGAACACGTAGAACTGCTTGTGCAGCAGGTTCATCTGCATGATCGCGGCGTCGACGGTCATGCGCTCGGCGTGGAACTCGGTCTGCCGGATGATGTTGGGGCGGTGGTCGGGAAGCTGCGCCGGGGCCTGATTGGCGGCGGCGGCGGTGGTCGAGGCGACCTGGCCCTCGTCCTCCTCGACGTGCGCGTCGGAGACGCTGGCAGCGGCGATGACGCCGAGCTTGACCTTCGCGGTGCGCCCCTCGTTGGCCTTGTGGTGCTTGATGCGCGCCTTGTAGCGGCGGACCTGCCGCTCCATCTTCGCCAGCGCCATGTCGACGGAGGAGTACATGTTCTCGGTCGCCTCCGAGGCGTGGAGCTGGAGGCCGTTGCGGAGCGTGACGTCGAAGCTCGCGCTGTGCATGATCTTGTCGACGCTGAACGTGCAGCTGATCCGCAGCGGGTCGGCGAAGTAGCGCTTGATCTTCTCCAGGCGCTCTTCAGCGTAGCCGCGGAGCGCGTTGGAGGACTCCATCTGGCGAAAAACGAAGTGGGTCTGCATCGTCGGCACCTTCTTGGTCGAGGGGTCAGAACAGCTTACGGCGCTTCGAGCTGGAGAGCACGCCGAGCTGTTCCCTGTACTTGGCAACCGTTCGACGGGCGATGTCAATACCCTCCTGCTCCAAAAGTTCGACCAGCTTCTGGTCGCTGTACGGATGGCCGGTGTCCTCGGCGTCGATGAGCTTCTTGATGCGGGTCTTCACGGCCTCGCTGGCCAGGTCGTCGCCGGTGGTGCGGCTGATGCCGGCGTTGAAGAAGTACTTGAGCTCAAAAATTCCCTGCGGAGTGTGGAGATACTTGTTGGTGGTCACCCGCGAGACCGTGGATTCGTGCATCTCGATGTCCTCGGCGACATCCTTGAGGATCAGCGGGCGCAGGTGCTGGGCGCCGCGCTCGAAGAAGTCGCGCTGGAACTTGAGGATGCTGCGGGTCACCTTGAGGATGGTCCGCTGGCGCTGCTGGATCGAGCGGATGAGCCACTGCGCCGAACGCATGCGCTCGTGGATGTAGTCCTTGGCCTTGGGGTTGCCGCCGGCGGCCTCGCGGTACATCGCGCTGATGCGCAGCTTCGGGACGCCCTCCTCGTTGAGGGTGACGACGAAGTCCTCGCCGACCTTGACGATGTAGACGTCAGGGGTGATGTATTGCGCGGACTCGGAGCTGTAGGCGCGGGCGGGACGCGGGTCCATCGCCATGATCACCTTGGTGGCCTCGTAGACCTCCTCGAGCGCCTCGCCGGTGTCCCGGGCGATCGCCGGGTAGTTGCGGATCTCGAGGTTGTGCAGGTGCTTGGCGATGATCCCGAGGACCAGCGGGTCCTCGATCGGGTGCTCGGGGTGCTGCGCCTGGACCCACAGGCACTCGGCGAGGTTGCGCGCGAGGATCGCAAACGGGTCGAGCTGCTGCAGCTTGCGGATCACCCGCTCGACCTTGAGGGTCGAGTAGCCGAGCTTGCGCGCGACCTGGACGGTCGAGCCGTCCTGCAGGTAGCCCGCCGGCGAGAGGTTGCGGACCAGATACTCCGCGATCTCCTCGTCGGACTCGGAGTAGTTCGAGAGCCGCACCTGCCACAGCAGATACTCCGGCAGGGTCTCCGCGCGCGTCAGCGTCGCCTCGTAGGAGGGCAGCTCCTCGCCGTCGCCCTGCCCGCCTCCGGTCGCCGGCTGGAACGGGGTGCTGTCGGCGTAGGCCTCCCAGTCGACGCCGTCGCGCGGGACCTCGTCGACCTTGAGCGTGTCGGGACCGCTGGCCGGCTCGGGCGCCATCTCGCTGGGCTGGTCGACGCCGTCCTGCAGCTCGACCGAGGAGACCGGCTCCTCGACGGTGGTGCCCATCTCCTGGGCCTCCTCGAGCAGCGGGTTCTCCATCAGCTCGTCGCGCACGAGGTCGCTGAGCTCGACCCGTGACAGCTGCAGCAGCTTGATCGCCTGCTGCAACTGCGGCGTCATGACGAGCTGCTGGCTCATCCGGATGTCCTGGCGCATGTGCAGTGCCATGGGTCGTTTGCCTCGCTGACCTTCGACGTTATCAGAGCGGCGCCGCCGAGACCAAGGCTCAGTGGCGCGCGTGCGGCAGTCGAACGGCGTTCCCTGCCGGTTTCAACGGCCTCCGCGGAGATCGCCCGCGCGCCCGGTCGTGGCCCGATTCGGGCCCGCTGCGGACTGACGCCGCGGCTCGAGCGCGCTCAGCTGTGCGAGCGCTTGTACTGCAGGGATGCCGCGATGTAGGCGGCGAACAGGGGGTGTGGCGCCGTCGGTCGGCTCTTGAACTCGGGGTGGAACTGACAGCCGACGAAGAAGGGGTGCACATCGGCGCCGAGCTCGATCATCTCGACGAGGGTCCCGTCGGGGGACAGACCGCTCAGGCGCAGGCCGGCGCGCTCGAGCCGCTCGCGATAGCGGTTGTTGAACTCGAAGCGGTGGCGGTGACGCTCGGAGATCCGGCCCTTGCCGTAGATGCGAGCGACGAGGCTGCCGGGAGCGAGGTCGCAGTCGAAGGCCCCGAGCCGCATGGTGCCGCCGAGGTCCTTCACGTCCGCCTGCTCGGCCATCAGGGCGATCACGGCGCCCTCGAGGTCGGGGTCGAACTCGCTGCTGTGGGCGTTCGGGACGTCGGCGAAGGTCCGCGCGTACTCGCAGACCGCCATCTGCATGCCGAGACAGATGCCGAGGAACGGGATCTTGTGGGCGCGGGCGAAGCGGATCGCCGCGATCTTGCCCTCGCTGCCGCGCTCGCCGAAGCCGCCGGGGACCAGCACGCCGCCGAGGTGACCGAGGTGCGCCTCGGCGCTGGCGTCGTCGAGCAGCAGCTCGGCGTCGACGTAGACGATGTCGACCGCCACGTCGCAGGCGAGGCCGCCGTGGATCAGCGCCTCGTGCAGGCTCTTGTAGCTCTCGGCCAGGTCGACGTACTTGCCGACCACGCCGATGCTGACCCGATGCTTGGGGTTCTCGAGGGTGTGGACGATGCGCTCCCAGGCCTCCAGCTTCGGCTCGCGCGACCAGATGTTGAGCAGCTCGCAGAGCTTGTCGTCGAGGCCCTCGGCGTGCAGCACCAGCGGGACCTTGTAGATCGTGTCCTGGTCGGGCAGCGACATCACGCTGTCGCTGCGCACGTTGGTGAACATCGCCAGCTTGTCGCGGGTGGCGCGGCTGATCGCCTGCTCGGTGCGGCAGACCAGGATGTCGGGCTGGATCCCGATCTCGCGCATCTTCATCACCGAGTGCTGGGTCGGCTTGGTCTTGATCTCGCCGGCGGTCTTGATATACGGCAGCAAGGTCAGGTGCACGCACACGGTGTCGCGCGCGTCGAGCTGCAGGCGCAGCTGCCGGATCGCCTCGAGGAACGGCAAGCTCTCGATGTCGCCGACCGTGCCGCCGATCTCGACGATCAGCAGGTCCAGGCCCTCCGAGGCGGCGAGGATGCAGTCGCGGATCGCGTTGGTGACGTGCGGGATGACCTGCACCGTCTGCCCGAGGTACTCGCCGCGCCGCTCCTTGCGGATCACCGACTCGTAGATCTGCCCCGAGGTGTAGTTGCTGTGCCGCGACATCCGATGCGACACGAAGCGCTCGTAGTGCCCGAGGTCGAGGTCCGTCTCGGCGCCGTCGTCGGTGACGAAGACCTCGCCGTGCTGGGTCGGGTTCATCGTCCCCGGGTCGACGTTAAGGTAGGGGTCGAGCTTCTGCAGCCCGATGTTGAGGCCGCGGGCCTCGAGCAGCGCGCCCATCGACGCCGCGCACAGCCCCTTGCCCAGCGACGACACGACGCCGCCCGTGACGAAGATGAATTTCGTGTGCTTGACCCGGTTCGCAACAGCCACGGACCGGGGTTTTGCCACGAGCGCTCGCGCGGATCTACGCCGAGCGCCGTGACGCCACCGGCGGCTGGCTCACGCGCGGCGCCAACCGGCGAGGCGGCGCCACGGGGACACGGCCTCCGCTTCGCCCGTGGACGGCTGTCCGCGCCGTAACTGCATCGCGGCGTGCGCCGCCGCGGCCGCCGCGAGCGCCTGACTGTCGGCCTCCGAGAGCGCCTGCGGGGCGGTGAGATCCGGGTGCTGATCGATGTAGCGGGTCGAGAACTCGCCGCGCAAAAAATCCGGCTCGGCCAGGACCCGCAGGTGAAACGCGAGGTTGGTCTCGATGCCGAGGCAGACGGTCTCACGCAGCGCCTCGCGCATCCGCCGGAGCGCCGCCGGTCGGTCGGGCCCCCAGACGGTGAGCTTGGCGATCATCGGATCGTAGTGCCGCGACACCGTGCTGCCGGAGGCGACCGCGCTGTCGATGCGGATGTGCGCGCCGACCGGCCAGCGCAAGCAGCGGATGTCCCCGGGGCTCGGCAAGAAGCGCAGGGCGTCCTCGGCGTAGAGACGGCACTCGATCGCGTGCCCGTGCAGCGGCACATCGGCCTGCGTGTAGCCGAGCGGCAGCCCGGCGGCGACGCGGATCTGGTCCCACACGAGGTCGCGGCCGCAGGTCGCCTCCGTCACCGGGTGCTCGACCTGCAGACGGGTGTTCATCTCGAGGAAGTAGAAGCGCGGGCCCTCCGGGTGCTCCTCGAACAGGAACTCGACGGTGCCGGCGCCGCAGTAGTCGACCGCCCGCGCCGCCCGCACCGCGACCTCGCCCATCGCCGCGCGGACCTCGGGGTTCATCTGCGGGCTCGGGCTCGGGCTCTCCTCGATGACCTTCTGGTGGCGACGCTGCACCGAGCAGTCGCGCTCGTTGAGGTAGACGCAGCCGCCGTGGCGGTCCGCCATCAGCTGGATCTCGACGTGGCGCGCGGCCAGCACGGCGCGCTCCATCAACATCCGGTCGTCGCCGAACGCGGCCTTCGCCTCGCGGCTGGCGGCCTCGTAGGCGCGGCGCAGCTCGCCGGCCTCGTGGACGATGCGCATGCCCTTACCGCCGCCGCCGGCCGAGGCCTTGAGCATCACCGGGAAGCCGATCTCACGCGCGGCGGCCTCGACCTGATCCAGCGACTCGAGGTCGTTCACACCGGGGACCACCGGCACGCCCGCGGCCGCCATCGCCTTGCGGGCGCCGATCTTGTCGCCCATCACGTTCATCGCCCGCACGTCGGGGCCGATGAACACTAAACCGGCGGCCTGGCAGGCCTCGACGAAGTGGGCGCGCTCGCTGAGGAAGCCGTAACCTGGGTGGATCGCCTCGGCGCCGGTCGCCTTCGCCGCGGCGAGGATCTTGTCGACGCGCAGGTAGCTGTCCGCGGAGGGCGCCGGGCCGATGTGCACCGCCTCGTCGGCCTGGACCGCGTGCAGGGCCTCACGGTCAGCGTCGCTGTAGACCGCGACGGTGCGGATCCCGTGCTCGGCGCACGTACGAAACACGCGGAGAGCGATCTCTCCGCGGTTGGCGACCAGGATCTTGCGAAACGGCGGTGTCATGGCCCGGCCATCGCCTTAGCACAGGCGCTCGCCGCGACGGCAGCAAAAAACCCGCTACTTGTGGCCCGGCACCGGACGCGCCTGCGACGGGCTGGCCTTCGGCACCGCTGCGGCAGCGGGGCTCGCGGGGTCCAGGATCGTCGCGTCCGGCCCACCCACTTCGGTCGGGGTCGGGCGTAACGGCTCCCCGGTGACCGGCGCCGATGCATCAGTCACGGCCGGCGTGGTCAACGTGATCGGCGTGGCGACGCTGGGGGGCGGCGGCGCTGGCCACAGTGGCGGCGGCGCCTTTTCGACGCAGCCCCCGAGCACCACCACCAGGGCGAGCGGGGCCCGCAATGCGCAGATGCGGAGGATGGAACCAGTGCCGGCCGCAGCAGCAGGCACGGTCTCCATCGCTACTCCTCGTCCTCGACCTCGGCGGCGTCCGTCTCCTCGTCCTCGAGGCCCGCGTCGAGGTCCTCCAGGCCGGCGGCGTCGTCGTCGATCTCCGCGGCGGCGCCGAGCTCGGCCTCCTCGTCGTCGACCACGGCCTCCTCCTCGGTGTCGGCGTCCTCGACGTCGACCGGCTCGTCGCTGTCGGTGGTCTCGGTCGGGGCCAGGCCGACCTTCTCGAAGTCGGCGGAGAGCTCCGGAATGATGTCGCCCTCCTCGTCGGCCTCCTCGCCCTCGATCACGCTGAAGGCGGCGGCCTCGAGGAAGGTGTTGTCGCTGCTGGTGAGCTTCAGCTTGAGCCGCTGCTCCTCGATGAAGTCGACCATGACGGCCTCGACCTCCTCGTTGTAGCGCACCGATCCCGCGCTGATCTCGCGCAGGGCGATGACCGCCCCCTTGTTCTCGCACTGCACCAGCGGCGTGCCGCGGCTCTCGAGCAAGGCCCGGGCGCGACGGGCCGCGAGGATGGTGAGCGCGAAGCGATTGGGGATCTTCTCGAGGCAGTCTTCGACAGTGACGCGAGCCATGGGCCGCGGAGTATGCGAGCCCGCGCGGACGAGCGCAAGCCCCCAGCACCCGGCGTCACGGCTGGCGGACGGCCGAGAACGACGCGCCGGGCGAACCGACGAAGCCGGAGCCCGGCGCGATCTCGCCACCGCACGCCGTCCCGGCGCTGACTTCACATCTCGACGAGTAGCTGCTGACCGCGGTCGCGGAGCTCGAGGCTGTCACGCACCCAGCGGATGAAGCTCCTTGCGTGCTCCGGACGAAAGCCGAAGGTCTCGGCCAGCGACAGCAGCGCGTCGACCTCGCCATCGACCAGCTTGTTGTCGGCGAGCGCGGCGCAGACCGCCTGATAGAACAGGAACAGCCGGGCCTCGCGGTGTTGCACGGTCCCGGCCACCTGCATCAGGTCGGTCGGCGTGGAGAACTCGCGGCGGACCAGATCTCGCTCCTCGGGGAGGAGCATCATCTGACCCATCAGCTCCTCCACGAAGTGCTTCTCGCTGTCGGAGACCTGGTTGTCACGGGAAGCCATGATCGCCACGGCACGGGCCACGGCCACCTGCTCTTCAGGGGTGATGAGCTCTGCGATCGGGAAGTCGAGCATCTGGCTTTCTCCAGCTTCGAAGCCCAGGCTAACCCAAGTCGCAGGCCGTGCCTAGCACCGCCGGATCGCGGTCCCGGCCGGCCCTCGACGCGTCGACCCCGGCGCGCCGCGCTCACGCGGCAGGCCGGGGTCCTGGGCTCGGGGAGATCCCGGTCGCTCTCAGTGCGCGGGCTTCAGGCGGTTGGAGCCGTGCAGGCGACGGATCGCCGCGCTTGCGACCGACTCGTGCTCACCGTCCTCGTCGCGGAGGCGGACGCCGAGCAGCTCGCGCTCCTCGAAGCCGGCCGGCAGCCGGGCGACGATGTTGCGGGTCGGGTAGTGCTCACGCACGCTGACCTGGGCCGGCGCCTCGACCTCGCCGTCGGCGAACTCGAAGACGACCGTGTGCGTGGCGCTGAGCGTGCGCTCCTCGCTGAGGCCACCGGGGCCGGTCCACCAGATCTGCTGGCCGCTTGGGTCGATCGCCCCGATCAGCACGCCGTCCTCGAGCGCCTTCTCGGGCGGCGCGACGCTCGCGGTGCTCCAGCCGCTCAGCGCGAGGATGCGCTTGTAGGTCGCGTTCCACTGCCAGTCCGAGACCCAGGTCTGGCCGCAGTAGCTCATGTAGTCGGAGTTCACGGTCGGATGGCGCAGCTGGAAGTCGCGGACGCCGAAGCCCCACACGCCGATCCGGCCGCCCTCGTACGGGTAATTCCCGTCGGTGCCCGCAGCGTCCACGCCCGCGCCGGCGCACTCGATGTGCCGCCGCCCCTGCGTGTGCCCGATCTCGTGCACGAAGGTGTCCGCCGCGCCGCCGTTGAGCTGACCCGCCGCGGCCCGGTAGCGAGCGTCGCTGATGGTACCGCCGGTGATGTCGGCCGCGAGACCCACGGTGCAGCCGCCGCCGATCCCGCCGTCGCCGATGCAGGTGCCACAGTTGTCGAACAGGCCGTAGTAGTAGACGTTCGGGTCGGCCTCTTCCTCGGTGCGAAGCTGGCTCATCTCGCTGACCAGCTTGCTGAGGCCGCCGAATTTGCTCATGTCGTACGTGACCTTGACCGGCGGGTGGATCGTGAACTCGAGCTTCTGGATCGCGTTCTGCTGGAACAGCGCGTCCTCGAACTCCTTGCGGTGCGCCTCGCCGTCGACCACCGCAGAACAGCTGCCGAAGCTGTAGTCGATCGGCACCAGCACCACCCGCATCTCGGCCGTCGCCGACTCGACGCCGACGAAGGCGGTTCCGGTCAAGGGCGAACGCGCCGGCTCGGCCGGCTCCGGCAGCGCCTCCTGCCCGGGCTGCGTCTCCCACAGGCTGACCTGATAGCGCAGGCCCGGGAGCATCAGGTCCTTCGGGACGCCGAAGTAGAAGCCGCTGTCGAGCCCGCTCTCGCGCGAGTCGACCGAGATGAGCAGCTTCTGGGTCATGGTCTCTTCGACCCCGTCGACGGTCAGGACCAGACGCGCCTCGAGCTCACGCTCGACCCAGTCGTCCGGGACGTCGACGTACACGCGGACCAGGCTGTCGCGCTCACGCGGAATGAAGGCGTTGCGATCGGGCCCGCCGACCTCCCCGCCATCCTTCCCGATCGGCACAGCGACGCCCGGGTTCGCCTCGACCTTGGCGATCTTGATCCCGCCGCGGGCCGGGATCGCCACGAACGGCTCCGGCTCCGGCTCCGGCTCCCCGGTCGTCGGCTCCCCGGTCGACGCGGCGCCCGTGGAGCTCTCGTCACCAGCTTCCGCGAGTGCGCCGTCATCGCTGCAGGCACAGAACGTCACGGTCAGCAGGACGCAGGCTGTCGAGATGGTGTTTCTCATGTTTTGGGACCTTAAGGCTTTTTGTTGGTCTTGCAATGGCAAACATCCGGTAAAAAATGACCTCTTCAGGGACGAAATTCCAAGATATCGCCGCCACAGGCGCGCTCTCATGTGGTTTCGCCGACAATACCGTATAGCACGTGAGAAAAACCCCAGGTTGACAGTCACCCGGACGCGAGCGACAAGAAGCGCGGTTTTTGACAATCCACGCGAGCGTTTGGTCGAGTCGGGGCACCTTGTCCCGACCGCGAAAGAGGGAAGTCGGTGCAAGACCGACGCGGCTCCCGCCACTGTGAGCGGCGACGAGATCGGCAGATCGCCACTGCGACCCCAGAGTCGTGGGAAGGCGCCGATCGAGGATGACCCGTCAGCCAGGAGACCTGCCTGCGCTCCACCCGCCCCCGACAGGGCGGTAGGTCGCTTTGCCGTGCCCCCGGGACCGGCGGGCGACCCCGGTGAGACGGGAGTTCACTCGCCATCGTCCCCACGACCCCCAAAGCCGGGGGCGCGCTCGCGCGTCCTCACCCCGCCCCGACCCGGGCCCCTCGCCTCGTACCCGCCGGCGCCTGCTTCGTCGCGCTCCTGAGCGGCCGCGCCGGCGCGAGCCCACCACGCCCGCCCGGGGCCAACCCCGACGCCTATCGCACGGTCGTCATCACCCCGACCCGCGAGTCCGACCAGCGTCACCTCGACGCTCGCAGCCCCGGCTTCGCCACGTCGATCGCGCTCGATGCTCCACGCGGAGCCCGGCCCGCCGACGCCCTGCCCGAGGTCCTGGCGCGCAGCGCCGGCATCACCGTGCGCTCCCTCGGCGGCCTCGGTCAATTCTCCTCGCTGTCGCTGCGCGGCTCCTCTGCCCAGCAGGTCGGCGTGTTCCTCGACGGCGTCCCGCTCGGCGGCAGCGGCGGGGTCGTCAACCTCGCGGACCTGCCCCTCGACACCCTCGGCCGCGTCGAGGTCTACCGCGGTCTGGTCCCGGTCGTGTACGGCGGCGCGGCGATCGGCGGCGCCGTCGACCTCGGCAGCGCCCTGCACTGTCGGCATGATCGCCGGCGCGTCGGTGCGACCCTCGGCGTGGGCTCCTTCGGCGCGCGCGAGGCCCGGGCCTTCCTCTCGATCCCACTCGCGCCGCGCCGCCACGGCCCCTGCCTCGACCTGCGGGTCGGCCACGCCGGGGCTGCCGGCGACTTCCCGTTCCACAACGTCGGCGAGACCCTGCAAGACCCCCGCGACGACCGCACCGAGCGCCGCCAGAACAACGGCTACGACCGCGTCCTCGCCCAGGTCGCCCTCCACGGCCGCGCCGGCCCGTGGCGCTACAGCGGCCAGCAACTGCTGCTGTTCAAGCGCCAGGGCATCCCCGGCCTCGCCACCGGCCGACAGGCGCGCGCGACCACCCTCGGCACCCTGCTCGCGCGCAGCGTCCTGCGAGTGCGCCGCGAGCTCGAGCACCCGGGCCACCTCGAGCTCGTCGCCGGCTTCGCGGCCGAGCGCATCGACTACGACGACCCGCTCGGCGAGGTCGGCCTCGGCGTCGACGACCAGCGCACTCGCAACCTCGACCTCTACCTCTCGCCGCGCATCAACTTCGGTCTGTGGCGCGGCGCGACCCTGCTGGCGATGGCCGACGCGCGCCAGGAGTGGACCCGCATCGAGCAGCGCGCCTGGCCCGAGCCCCAGGGCGACGCGCGCCGTCACCGCCTCGGCCTCGGCTTCGGCGTCCAGCTCGACCAGCGCCTGCTCGGCGATCGCCTGCACCTGCAGCCGATGCTGCGCGTCGACGCGCTGACCAGCCGCTTCGCCGTGCCGACCGGCGCGGGCGAGCCCGACGATCGCGGCGGCAACCACCTCGACCTCGGCCTGAGCCCGCGCATGGGCGCGCGCCTGACCATCCTCCCCGCCGTCTCGCTGCGCCTGTCCGGCGGCCGCTACTTTCGTCCGCCGACCCTCGCCGAGCTGTTCGGCGATCGCGGCTTCATGGTCGGCAACGAGGGCCTGCGACCCGAGCGCGGCACCAGCCTCGACGGCGGCCTCGTCGTCGACCTCCTGCGCGGCCGCAGCGGCGTGCACGCCCACGCCGCCGGCTTCGCCGCGTGGAGCGACCAGCTGATCCAGTGGCAGCAGAGCGGCCCGCGCCTGCGCCCCGAAAACCTCGACGCCGCCCGCGTCGTCGGCCTCGAGACCGGCGCCGCGCTGCGCCTGCTCGGCGGCGACATCGAGCTGACCGGCAACTACACGCTGCTCGCCCCGGTCAACCTCGGGACCGACCCCTCCCAGCGCGGCCGCCCCCTGCCCGGCCGCCCGCGCCACCAGCTGTTCGCGCAGCTGTCTCTGGGACATGTCTTCAAGGCCAGGCGCAGCGAGCTCGCGCCGCGCCTGCTCTACACCATCGAACACGCGGCCCGCACCTACCTCGACCCCAGCGGCCGCTACGAGGTCCCGAGCCGGACCTTGCACGGCATCGGCGTCGAGCTGCACCTCGCCCGCCGCGTCCACCTCGCCGCCGAGCTGCGCAACCTCTTCAACCTGCGCACGACCACCTGGACCCCGCCGATCGCCGGCGCTCCGCAGATCCAGGTCCCCGTCTCCGACTTCTTCTTCTACCCGCTCCCGGGCATCAGCCTGTGGACCTCGCTGCGTATCGACCTCGACCTACCGACCCGACACCCCGCCTGAACCTAATGATGTCCCGACCCACGCTCCCCTTGCTCCTCCTGACCCTCGCCGCCTGCTCCTC
>Ga0209480_10002073_pt1 | contig 14077 bp, 11 predicted proteins | sample JI61114C2DNA_FD_187501 | JGI IMG/M metagenome (GOLD analysis project Ga0209480, IMG submission 187501) | Wastewater effluent complex algal communities from Wisconsin, to seasonally profile nutrient transformation and Carbon sequestration -... | ecosystem: Engineered > WWTP > Effluent > Algae...
AAGCAAGGGCTTTGGATGGGAATGTACGGTGATGCTGTTGGCAATCATCACCCAGTCGAGGTCCACCTGTTGTGCAATACGCTCAATGCTTCTCCAGTTCTTAGCACCCACACCTACCGAGCTGATCTTACCGGCAGCCTTCAGTTCATGGAGGGCTTTATAAGCATCCAGTATATCCTGGAATCTTTTTTTATCATCGGCTTCATCCACGGCAGCGGCGAGGTATTCATCCGGATCATGTACAGAAGCGGTTTGTGTGTTGTATTTACCCAACAGTTCATTTCCCTGCTCATAACATTCGATTATACCCTCGTAACTGATTTTCTGTACCGCATCATGTTTGAGGTTATGCCATACACCCGGTTCAAAAGTAGATTCGGGTCCGGTCAGCGGTACCCGGTACCAGGCGAGCTTATTGCTGATAATTACTTTTTCAGGAGGAACACTAAGTTCTTCCAGGCATTGTCCGAGTACTTCTAATGCCAGTCCGGCTCCATATTTACCAGCCGAGTCAAACATCAGTAATCCACCTGGTGCATTTTGCACACACTCTTTCATAATGGCCAGTTTAGTGGCATAGGGAATTTCTTCGTATATATTTCCCAGGGCGGTGGTGCCAAAGATGACCGGGGGAAAATGAACTCTTGCTGACATGGGATTAAATTATAAGTGATAGAACCGGATCGCATTCCCGGAGTAGACCGAGGCCTGCTCTTCCGGTGTAAAGGAACTGAAATAATTTTTAACAATCGAAAGTACCTGGGTATAGCTACCTGCCACGAGACAAACAGGCCAGTCGCTGCCGTACATAATGCGTTTGGTACCAAATGATTTCACCACCACATCGAGGTAAGGGGTAAAGTCTTCCGGTCGCCATTTTGTATAATCTGCTTCGGTGACCATGCCGCTGATTTTACAGTACAGGTTCGGGAAAGCCGCCAGCTCTTTCAGGTCTTTCGCCCATTCGCTGATCTGTCCTTTCTTAATATAGGGTTTGGCGATATGATCCAGCACAAAGGGCTGTCCGGGAAACTGACGAACCAGTTCCTTTACGGCAGCGAGGTGATGAGGAAAAACGAGGATATCATACGTAAATCCATACTTGTTCAGGAGACCGATGCCACGCAGAAAAGCCGGTTGCAACATAAAGGAAGGATCTTCTCCCTGCAGTACATGACGGAATCCTTTGATGATGGGAATTGTCTGATAAAATTCGAGATTACCCGGTAATTCTTCAGATCGTAAATCGGTCCAGCCCACCACGCCTTTGATGATTTCATGTTGCTGACTGAGTTCTACCAGGAAGGCGGTTTCGATTTCTTTCTGATCGGCCTGTACGGCTACCGAACCGGACACCCCGTTTTCTTTGTATACAGTAGCCAGCTCTTCCGGGAGGAAATCACGGCGGATCGATTTCATTTCGTCATCGATCCAGCTGTGTTTCTGTGGTTCGTAGCGCCAGAAATGCTGGTGGCTGTCGATAATTTTCATCTGTTCGAAATTAATTTTATTATGGACATATATTTCGCCCCTATGGGGGCTATTGATATTTCGCCCCGCTGGGGCTCTGTGAACCCCACGTTACATTCGGGCTAATGATATTTCGCCCCTACAGGGCTCTGTGAACCCTATGTTACATTCGGGCTAATGATATTTCGCCCCTACAGGGCTCTATGAACCCCTCGTTACATTCGGGCTAATGATATTTCGCCCCTATGGGGCTGTGTTAACCTGTGAAACATTCTAATGATATTTCGTCCGTACAGGGCGATGAAACGTTTCAATAGTAACAATTTCTAATAAGCCAATGAGTATCTCTGCTTTAGGATTCCCCTCTCACCACTCACTACTCACCACTCACCACTCACCACTCACCACTCACCACTCACTTCCTGTAATCCACACACACCTGCTTACTCGTTCCCAATCCATCAATGCCCAGTTCCACCACATCGCCTTCTTTCAGGAAGATATTGGGATTGAAGCCGAGGCCCACGCCTGCGGGGGTGCCGGTGGATACGATATCGCCGGGGAGCAGGGTCATGAACTGACTGATATAGGAAACGAGGAAGGGGATATTAAAGATCAGGTCATTGGTATTGCTGTCCTGCATCATCTTGCCGTTGAGGGTTAACCAGAGCCGGAGATTGTGGGGATCAGGAATTTCGTCTTTGGTGACGAGCCAGGGACCGATCGGTGCGAATGTATCACAACCTTTTCCTTTGTCCCAGGTACCGCCGCGTTCCAGCTGAAATTCACGTTCACTTACATCATTGTGCAAGGCGTAGCCCGCCACATAGTCCATGGCTTCACTCACTTCCACATAGGATGCTTTTTTCCCCATGATAAATGCGAGTTCTACTTCCCAGTCCGTTTTCACGGAATTCTTAGGAATCGTAATTGGATCATTGGGGCCGTTATAAGAAGTGGTTGATTTGAAAAAGATGATCGGCTCTTTGGGGATCGGGGCATTGGTTTCCTTCGCGTGTTTGGAATAATTCAGTCCTATGCATACGATTTTGGAAGGACGGGCCACCGGGGGACCTAAGCGGGTTCCTTCGGGCACTACTGGCAGTTTGCCTGCTGACATTTTCAGGAGCGCTGCAAGATCAGCGAGTCCGTTATCGGCGAAAAAGAGTTCATCATAATCCCGGTAGAAGGCACTCAGGTCATAATTGGTCCCGTTAATATGTATGCCGGGCTTTTCTTCCCCAGGTGCACCAAAACGAATCAGTTTCATATTGTGTATTAATTATTCAGTTTGATAAATCCGCCATCGATCGGATAATCGTTGCCGGTGATAAATGAAGCTTCGTCACTGCAGAGATAGAGCGCCAGGGCGGCTATTTCATCCACATGACCCATACGGCCGATGGGCTGGCTCTTTGATAACTTTTCAAACATTTCTGTTTCCTTACCCGGATAGTTCTTGGAAATAAATCCATCTACAAAAGGCGTATGGACACGGGCCGGAGAAATACAATTGCAACGGATACCAGCAGCCATAAAATCACGGGCCGTAGAGAGGGTCATACCCACAACGGCCCCTTTACTCATACTATAAGCAAAGCGATCGGTAATACCCACGGAGGAGGCAATGGACGCCATATTGAGGATAGCCCCTCCGGTTTGCTTCATTACGGGGATCACTTCATGCAGACAATTGTAAATCCCTTTTACATTAATCTCAAAAATGCGGGTGAAATCTTCCACCGCGGTGTTTTCCGCATTACCCACATGGGCTACCCCGGCATTATTTACCAGGATATGAATAGAGGGGAGTTGAGCCACTGCTGCTTTTACGGCCTGCTGATCGGAGACATTGCAACTAATAAATCCGGCATTGCCTCCGGCCGCTTTAATTTCTTCCACGGTTTGTGTGGCACCTTTTTCATCCAGGTCCAGTATATAAACCGAAGCCCCCTGTTTGGCGAATAGCGTGGAGATCGCCCGGCCGATACCACTACCTCCACCGGTCACGAGGGCTGTTTTATTGGATAGGGAAAACATGATTGATAATTATATCAGTTTAATTGAAAGATCTGTTGCATCATTACCCATTTTTCTCCAGGAGCGGCCCAGGGTAAGGGTTGCTGGAATTTCCACATCAGTTGCTCCCATTCCTGTACGGCTGGATCAGATGCATCCGCTGCTGCTTTACGGGCCGGATCAAAATTGTCGGTGGTTTCCATAATCATAAATAGCCGGTTGCCCGTGCGGTAAATTTCCATCTGCAGGATACCGGCGGCTTTGATGCTTTCGGGTATCCCGGGTAACTGGGCTCCGGGCTTATGCCATTTCTCATATTCGGCGATCAATGTGGGATCATCCACGAGATCAAGGGCCAGACAATAACGTTTCATCGGATTATGTTTATGGTTGACTTTTTCTGGGCTTCATTCAGGTTCTTCACTTTGTACCCTTTCAATCCGAATAAAAGTATTACTGCAAAACATAATAAAGGTACAATATAGGCCAACTGAATGTTCCCTGTACTGTCTGCAATCCAACCGAAAACCGGAGGAAGAATGGCGCCACCCACAATGGACATGATGATGAGACTGCTGCCATACTCTGTATCCGTACCCAGGTCTTTAATACCCAGGGAGAAAATCGTCGGGAACATGATGGACATAAAAAAAGCGATACCGATGACGGCTATCAGAGCCGGTATTCCGGAAGCAAACATCGCCACGGCACATAAAACAATATTGATAAGTGCATAAATGGATAAGAGGCGGGCGGGTTTTACCATTTCCACCATCAGGTAAGTACCAAAGAAGCGGCCAAACATAAAGGCGAGCCCGCAACCCCATCCGAGAAAAATTCCGGCCACTCTATCACTTACCCCTGCGGCTTTTGGCGCATAGAGGAGGAAGAAACTGAATACACAGACCTGGGCACCGACATAAAAAAACTGTGCCACCACTGCCCAGGATAAATGAGCGTGTCGAAACGCATGCAGGATGGATTTACTTTTCTCTTTACCTGTTTTTTCGGTCTGTTTTACTTCCGGCAAATGGGTGAACCAAAAGATAATGGCGACTAATAAAATACAAAGTCCCAGGATCAGGTAGGGCGTCTTTACTGTTGAGGCTTCAGCAGCCAGGGCCAGTTTACGGGCTTCTTCGGTCATACCGGCCAGTTCGACGTTTGAATAATCCTTTGTAAGAATAAGGTTCACCCCGATTATGGGGGCCATGGTGGCGGCGAGTCCGTTAAAGGATTGCGACAGGTTCAACCGTTGTGTGGATGTTTCCGGATCACCCAGCAGATCGGCATACGGATTTGCCGCCGTTTCCAAGAATGTGAGTCCGCTCGCAATCACAAATAAAGCACCCAGAAAAAATGCATATTGCTGGGTATTGGCAGCCGGTATAAAAAGAAAGGACCCAATAGCAAAGAGGACCAGTCCCAGGATCACCCCCGCTTTATAACCGAATTTTTTCATCACATATCCGGCCGGCAGGGCCATCAGGAAATAGGCGATGAACACGGCACTATCCACGAAGGAAGACTGTAATGTATTTAATGTAAAAGCCTTTTTCAGGTGTTTGATCAGGACCGGATCCAGGTTATGTACAAATCCCCAGAAGAAAAACAGGGAAGTGACCATGATAAAGGCGAACCGGTACTTCTTGCTCGTTAATGCAGCCATGTTGTTGGTTGAATCGTTAGTATATATTGACAAAAAAATTAAATACCTGAACGGATGATCCCCAGTTCGAGTCCGCGTAATTCGGCCAATCCTCTTAACCGGCCGATGGCCGAATAACCCGGATTGGTTTTCTTTTTCAGGTCATCCAGCATCTGGTGACCATGATCGGGTCGCATGGGAATAGAAATTTTCCGTTTATCCATCACCCGTACAAGTTCACTGATCACGGCATACATGTCCACATCCCCTTCCAGGTGATTGTCTTCATAAAAATCACCCCACTCATTTCTTCGGGTACTCCGCAGGTGAATGAAATTGATCCTGTCACCAAATTCCCTGACCATAGCCGGCAGCTCATTATCGGGACGCACCCCAAATGAACCGGTACAGAAACAAAGTCCATTATGCAGGGAAGATACAGCTTCAATGAGCATACGGATATCCTGTGCTGTACTGACCACCCGGGGCAGACCCAGGATCGGGTATGGAGGATCATCCGGATGAATGACCATCATTACACCGGCTGCTTCTGCCACCGGCACCACTTCTTTCAGGAAATGAATGAGGTTTGACCGCAACCGGTCGGCATCAATATCTTTATAGGCAGCCAGTGCCTGGCGGAACTGCTCAAGGGTAAAGCTCTCTTCACTACCCGGCAGACCGGCAATGATATTGCGTTGCAGTAATTCCTTTTCATCTTTTGACATGCTGTCAAAGCGCTCCCTGGCCCTGACCAGTTCGGCGCCACTGTATTCATCGGCGGCTCCTTTGCGTTGCAACATATACACATCAAAGGCCATAAACGCGGCTTTCTCAAATCGAAGTGCTTTACTTCCATCTTCCACAGTGAAAGCCAGATCGGTCCGGGTCCAGTCGAGCACCGGCATGAAATTGTACGTAACAATCTTTACGCCGCAGGCACCGAGGTTGCGGACCGACGTTTTATAATTTTCAATATAGGTTTCGAATCCGGGTGTCTGTGTTTTAATCCCTTCATGCACCGGCACGCTTTCCACCACGGACCATACCATCCCGGCGGCTTCCACTTCGTCTTTGCGCTTATTGATTTCCTCCACGGTCCACACTTCCCCATTGGGAATATGGTGCAGGGCGGTGACCACCCCGCTGCATCCGGCCTGACGGATATCCGACAAACTCACCGGGTCTTTGGGACCATACCAGCGCATGGTTTGTTGCATTGAGACTACATCGCTCATCTCCGTTCGTTTTGTTTTATTTTGTTTTTTTTAGAGCGAAGCTCACCCTTCGGCACGCTCCCCGCATTTGGCGGGACAAGCAGGGTGACACGAACCTTTAGGACTTTACCTACTCACCACTCACCACTCACCACTCACCACTCACCACTCACTACTCACCCCTCACTTCAACTCCAGCACCACCACACTCTTTGCCGGCAGTTCCACTACCAGGTCATTGCCTTCTTTTTTGGCTCCGGTAAAGGGCATGATCTTTACGGCTTCGGGTTTGTCAAAGCTGTTCACATCGGTGAGTTTGGAAGAGGTCAGGATTTGTCCAGTGACATTCGTCCATTTCACACCGGGTAAGGCGGCTCTGAAACTGATCTTGTTACTCGGATCGATATTGACAAATGAGATATGAACAACACCGGCAGAATCGATGGATGCCGAGATGTTCAGGGCTTGTATTTTAGCGTCCCCGTTTTTATACAACGGTGAAGTGAATGCTACATTCAGTCTTTTGGCATCATGATGCACTTTAAACAGATCGAATACATGATAAGTGGGTGTTAAAAGCATCTGGCGCCCCTGGGTCAGTACCAGTGCCTGGAGTACGTTAACAGTTTGCGCGAGGTTGGCAAGTCTGACGCGATCACTATGGTTATTAAAAATATTCAGCGTGGTAGCCGCTACGATCGCATCACGCAGACTATTTTGCTGATAAAGAAAACCAGGATTCGTACCCGGCTCCACATCGGTCCAGATACCCCACTCATCCACGGCCAGAGCTACTTTTTTATTGGGATCATACTTATCCATGATGGTACTGTGACGGGTCACCAGTTCTTCCATATACAGACAGTTCTTCATCGTGGTGAAATACTCTTTCTCATCAAAAGCGGTAGCCGATCCTTTCTTGCCCCATGAGCCGGTTGGAATCGTATAATGATGGAGACTCAGTCCCCACATATCATTCACATGCACTTTCTTCATCATCACTTCGGTCCAGTTGTAATCGGAGGAACTGGCACCGCCTGCTACTTTCATCAGCGGGGCGTTCCGGTAATTGCGTGCATATACGGCATAGCGTTTATATTGGTCAGCATAAAATTCAGCCGTCATATTACCGCCACAACCCCAGCTTTCATTGCCCACTCCCCAGAACTTTACACTCCAGGGTTCTTTACGTCCGTTTTGTGCACGCAGATCCGTCATCGTGCTTTTGGCATCGGAGTTCAGGTACTCCACCCACTTGGCCATTTCTTCCACGGTACCGCTACCCACATTACCGGAGATATAGGGTTCTGTTTTGAGCAGCGTACAGAGTTCGAGAAACTCGTGGGTACCAAAACTATTATCCTCGGATACACCACCCCAATTCGTGTTTACCATATAGGGGCGTTCTTTACGCGGACCTATTCCATCACGCCAGTGGTATTCATCCCCAAAACAACCACCCGGCCAGCGGAGGTTGGGAATATTAATTTTTTTCAACGCTTCTACGATATCCAGGCGGATACGGTCTTTCTTGGGCACTTGCAACGTATCACTTACCCAGAATCCGTCATAGATACAACGACCCAGGTGTTCGGAAAAATGTCCATAAATATGACGACTGATGACGGCAGCGGGAGTTTGTCCGTCCACTACTGCATTTACCTGTAACTGTGCCGGAAGCAGACTGCTCAGCAGCAGTCCGGCCGATAAGAATAAACTGGCTTTTTTCACGATGGTATATTTAATTATTTAACGATTGCTTTAACCCCTTTCCGGGCTGACAGTCCCGAAAGGTTAAAAGTACCTAAAGATATGACCCGGTAGGATTCCAGCACATGAAAAAAATTGGCGGGCCGGTTGTATCCTCGACGTACACTGCAATTGAATGATTTCGGCCAATACCCTTTTTTTATTCCCCTTTAGCGGCTAATTTTGGCGCCACTCCCGGTATAACATATGACTAAAGCATTACTCTTTGATCTGAATGGCACGATGGTGGATGATATGCACTATCATATTAAAGCCTGGCACCGGATTACCCATGAACTGGGCGGACAACTCAGCCTGGAAGCTGTAAAAGCAGAATGTTATGGCAAAAATGCAGAAGTGCTCGAACGCATTTTTCCCGGGCGTTTTACCCTGGAAGAGAAAAGCAAACTCAGTATCGAAAAAGAAATCCAGTACCGGCGCGAGTTCAAACCCTATCTCAAACTGATTGACGGACTGGATCTGTTCCTGGAAAAAGCCAAAGAGAAAGGATGGAAAATGGCCATCGGTTCCGCCGCTATCATGTCCAATGTGGATTTTGTACTGGATGGTCTGCATATCCGGCATTATTTTGATGCAGTGATCAGTGCAGACGAAGTGACAAACAGTAAACCGGATCCGGAAACTTTTTTACGATGTGCTGCTGCCATCGGGGCAGATCCTGCACGCTGTATCGTATGGGAAGATGCCCCCAAAGGGGTGGAATCCGCCCTTAATGCCGGTATGAAATCAGTGGTGCTGACCACCATGCACGAAGCCCATGAATTCAGCCAATACCCTAATATTCTGCTGTTTACACGTGATTACAGCCACCCCGGCCTTCAACAAATCCTGGATAATAATTAATAAATGTATTTTTTACACTTATTAATTATTTCCCTATATTCGGTTTTTATTCAGCTTGTCATACACCGAATATGGAACCAGCAACTTATGTGATCGGCGCCGACTTTGGAACAGATTCAGTCCGCTCCGTAATTATCAACAGCAGTAACGGTCAGGAAATCGCTTCCTCCGTATTTTATTACCCCCGCTGGAAACAGCATTTATATTGTAACCCGTCCAGCCAGCAATACCGCCAGCATCCGCTCGATTACCTCGAAGGGATTGAAACATCGGTACGTCATTGTGTGGAACAGGCCGGACCGGAAGTAGCTAAACGTATTAAAGCAATTTCAGTAGATACTACGGGGAGTACACCCGTAGCCGTGGATAAAACCGGTACCCCGCTTTGCTTTTTACCGGGGCTGGAAAATAATCCCAATGCCCTGTTTGTACTGTGGAAAGATCATACGTCCACCGGTGAAGCAGACGAAATAAATAAACATGCAGCAACATATCCGGTGAATTATCTGCAATTCGTAGGCGGCATTTACAGCAGCGAATGGTTCTGGGCCAAACTGCTGCATATCCTGCGGGAAGATGAAGCGATCCGGAATAACATTTACAGTTTTGTCGAACATTGCGACTGGATTCCATACGTACTCACTGGCGGAAGAGATGCTGCTCAATTAAAAAGAGGTGTCTGCAGTGCCGGTCACAAAGCACTTTATGCTGCCGAATTCGGAGGTCTCCCGCCTGATACTTTTTTCAGCGAACTGGATCCTTTATTAAAGGGATTTACTGAACGCCTTTTTACCCGCACGTATACCTCGGCAGAAAAAGCCGGCACCTTATCCCCTGAGTGGGCCGCTAAACTCGGTCTCCCCAATGATGTGGTGGTTGGCATCGGTGCCTTTGATTGTCATATGGGGGCAGTAGGCGGACAAATCGAGCCTTATTACCTGAGTAAAGTAATGGGTACTTCCACCTGCGATATATTAGTAGCCCCTAAAGCCGATATGGAAAACAAACTGGTAAAAGGTATCTGCGGTCAGGTAGACGGATCCGTTATTCCCGGAATGATCGGCCTCGAAGCCGGACAATCCGCTTTTGGTGATGCCTATGCCTGGTTTAAAAATTTACTCAGCTGGCCTTTACAGGAAATTGAAGACGAAATGCTCCGGAATAACATCACAGACAACCTGATTATCCGGCTTTCAACGGAAGCGGCAAAAATTCCGCTGAACGAAAAAGATGAACTGGCACTTGACTGGCTCAATGGTCGCCGCACCCCGGATGCCGATCAACTGGTAAAAGGCGCATTCACCGGGCTTGATCTGAGTACTGATGCCCCGCGTATGTTCAAAGCACTGGTGGAAGCCACTTGTTTTGGGGCTAAAGCCATTACTGACCGTTTTGTTGAAGAGGGCATCCCGGTAAAAGGACTGATTGCCCTGGGCGGGGTGGCCCGTAAATCGCCGTATGTAATGCAGACCATGGCCGATGTAATGAATATGCCGATCCGCATACACAGCAGCGAACAGACCTGTGCCGCCGGTGCTGCTATGTTTGCCGCAACGGCTGCCGGCCTCTACCCCACTGTGGAAGCAGCCATGCAGGCCATGGGACAGGGTTTTGATAAGGAGTATAAACCCATTCGCAAAAATGTGGCGCTCTATAAAAAGAGATTTAAACGATATAAAAAACTGGGCGTATTCGTGGCCCGTTAAGTTTACCGACAACGATTCGATATGAGTAAATACACACATATTCAGGAAGAAGCCTATGCCGCCAATATGCAGTTGCCGCAACTGGGACTGGTACTGTTTACGTTTGGTAATGTCAGTGCTGCCGATCATTCACTGGGCGTATTCGCTATCAAACCAAGCGGCGTGGCTTACGAAGAACTGAGTCCTGATAAAATGGTGATCGTGGACTTTGACGGTATTACCGTTGAAGGCCTGCTTCGCCCTTCATCAGATACTAAAACGCATGCGGTGTTATACAAACACTGGAATAAGATTGGCGGTGTGGTACATACACACAGTACCTATGCAACAGCCTGGGCACAAGCGCAGCGCGATATCCCCATCTTTGGAACCACCCATGCGGATTACAATACCGTGGATATTCCCTGTGCTCCACCGATGAGCGATGAAATGATTAAAGGGAACTATGAACATGAGACCGGCTTCCAGATCCTGAACTGCTTTGCGGATAAAAAACTCAATTACCAGGAAGTGGAAATGGTACTCGTGGGCAATCACGCACCGTTTACCTGGGGGAAAAACGCCGCCAAAGCCGTACATAACAGTGCAGTGCTGGAATTCATTGCTAAAACTTCCCTGCTGACTGAACAAATCAATCCAACTGCACCAAGATTGAAAGACGCGCTCAAACAAAAACATTACGAACGGAAACACGGACCGGACAGTTACTACGGACAATAATTTATTTATAATTCAACAAGCTATATGAAAAAAACAGGTCTATACGTATTGGCGGCCCTTGCCCTGCAACTGGCTGCCTGTAATAACAGTAATGAAAAAGAACAAAAAGACGGTACCGCTCAGTTAAACGCCAAGCCGGGTATTGGTGAAATGCCATTCGGCACTTTCGAGGGTAAGCCGGTAACCGAATATACACTGACCAACGCATCCGGTATGCAGGTTAGCATCATTAACTATGGCGGAGCGATCAGTAAACTCATCACGCCGGATAACAAAGGCAAGATGGGGGATGTAGTTTTTGGTTTCGCTAACCTGGAAGGGTTTCAGCAAAAAGGCAATCCCTATTTCGGCGGATTGATTGGCCGTTATGGTAACCGTATTGCCAAAGCCGGTTTCACGCTCGATGGTAAAAAATATACCCTTGCTGCCAACAACGGTGTCAATGCCCTGCATGGTGGCATTAAAGGGTATGATAAAGTATACTGGAATATCGAGAAGCAGGCCGGCGACAGCAGCCTGAAACTGACTTATACCAGTCCGGACGGGGAAGAAGGGTATCCCGGTACTTTAAAAATGGAAGTGATCTATACTCTTACATCAGCCAATGAACTGAAGATCGACTACAGCGCCACCACTGATAAATCAACACCGGTAAACCTGACCAGTCATGCTTATTTTAATTTAAGTGCCGGTGCTGACAGCACCATCCTCGGACATGAACTGATGATGAAAGCGGCGCAATACACACCGGTTGATTCTACGTTGATTCCAACCGGTAAAATTGAAGCAGTGGCCGGTGGCCCGATGGATTTCAATACGGCTAAACTCATCGGCCGCGATATTGAAAAAGTAAGCGGCGGCTATGACCACAACTGGGTACTGACCCGCAGTGGAACCGGATTAGAACTGGCCGCGAAACTGGTACACCCCGGCAGCGGACGTGTGATGGAAGTGTTCACGACCGAACCCGGACTTCAGTTTTATTCCGGTAATTTCCTGGATGGCACACTCACCAATACCAAGGGTGGTGTAAAATATGTATGGCATGGTGCCCTTTGCCTGGAAACCCAGCACTTCCCGGACAGCCCGAATCAGCCTTCGTTCCCAAACACGATTTTAAAACCCGGTGAGACCTATCACCATACCTGTGTTTATAAATTTTCTACTCAACCATAGTTGTCAAAACACCCTTTATGCAATTACCTGATTTAAAAAAATGGTCTGTCTGGTTTGTCACCGGCAGTCAGCACCTGTACGGGGAAGAAACCCTGAAGCAGGTGGATGAACATTCTGCGAAGATCGCAGACACCCTAAATGCATCTAAACATATTCCAGTACAGGTGATCTTCAAACCCGTGGTAAAGACACCGGAAGAGATCTATAATCTGATCAATGCGGCCAACAATGATACCAGTTGTATCGGTATTATTACCTGGATGCATACTTTCTCTCCCGCCAAGATGTGGATCAACGGGCTGAAGATCCTGCGCAAGCCGATGTTGCACCTGCATACACAGTTCAACCGCGATATTCCCTGGAGTACCATTGATATGGACTTTATGAACCTGAACCAGAGTGCGCATGGAGACAGGGAGTTTGGTTTTATCATGAGCCGGATGCGGATGAACCGCAAAGTGGTGGCTGGTCACTGGCAGGATCCGGAGGTACAAAAGAAAATTAATATATGGGCCCGTGCGGCTGCCGGCTGGCAGGACTGGCAGGGAGCCCGCTTCTGCCGCTTTGGTGATAATATGCGCCAGGTAGCAGTAACCGAAGGTGATAAAGTGGAAGCCGAAATAAAGTTCGGTTACAGTGTGAATACCTACGGCGTAGGTGACCTGGTGGCGGTAATCAATAAAGTAAAGAATGCGGCGATAGATGAGCTCATTGCGGTATACAATAAAGAATATAAACTGGCGCCTTCTTTGAAGAAAGGCGGCAAACAATATGAGTCATTAAGGGATGCGGCTAAAATTGAAATCGGCATGCGTACCTTCCTTGAGCAGGGTGGCTTCAAGGGTTATACCGATACGTTTGAAGACCTGCATGGGATGCGGCAGTTGCCCGGTATTGCATCACAACGCCTGATGGCAGAAGGCTATGGCTTTGGTGGTGAAGGCGACTGGAAAACATCCGCGCTGGTAAGGGCCATGAAAGTAATGGGCAGTGGTTTACCGGGGGGTAATTCCTTTATGGAAGACTACACCTATCATTTTGAGCCAAAAAATAATTTAGTATTGGGCTCTCATATGCTGGAGATCTGTCCGAGTATCGCCGGTGATAAACCCAGTTGCGAAATACACCCGCTTGGTATCGGTGGCAAGGAAGATCCGGTACGCCTGGTATTCAATGCCGGGGCTGGTCCTGCACTGAATGCATCCGTTGTGGATATGGGTAATCGTTTCCGTCTGTTGGTGAATGAAGTGGAAGCGGTGAAGCCGGTAAAAGCGTTGCCAAAACTGCCAGTAGCCCGTGTATTATGGAAACCGATGCCGGATATGGTCACCGGTTGCAGTGCCTGGATACTGGCCGGCGGTGCACACCATACCTGTTACAGTCAGAATCTCAGTTCCGAAGGAATGCAGGACTTTGCTGAAATGGCCGGAATTGAATTTGTCCTTATCGGTAAAAACACGAATCTTTATCAATTCAAGAACGAATTGCGCTGGAACGACGCCTCTTTT
>Ga0209480_10002075_pt1 | contig 14074 bp, 10 predicted proteins | sample JI61114C2DNA_FD_187501 | JGI IMG/M metagenome (GOLD analysis project Ga0209480, IMG submission 187501) | Wastewater effluent complex algal communities from Wisconsin, to seasonally profile nutrient transformation and Carbon sequestration -... | ecosystem: Engineered > WWTP > Effluent > Algae...
GCGCGCCTTCAGTGCCTGGACAACCCGCGGCACCAGGCCATCGGGATTGAAGGCCTCGGCGGCATCGAGGGATTTCTTGCCATCCTCGACCACCGGGAAGAGCGCCAGCGCCGGCACGCCAAGCGACACCGCCTCCTCGGCGATGCGCAGCAGATTGTCCAGGGAGACGCGACTGACGCCGGGCATCGACGCCACGGGCTGGACGATCTGCTCGCCCTCGAGCACGAACACCGGATAAATCAGGTCGTCCGCCGACAAACGATGCTCGCGCATCAATCGGCGGGAAAAATCATCGCGACGCATGCGGCGCATGCGGGTTGCGGGAAAGGCAGACTGGACTTGCTTCATGGGGGTCTCACAGTGCTTACATCCGGAAACGAATTGTAGTGGGAACTTTCCCCCCGGCGCACGCACTAACGAACAGATGGTGATGAGCCATCTCCCGCTACACCTCCCTGAGCGGGTGCCTTGAGCAAGCAAGGCATTTTGACCCCCGGCCTCCCCTCGCCGGGGGTTTTTTATGTGTACGTTTCCCTACGATCTACACAAGAATTTCAAATAAACGAAAACAGCAGCAATATTCGTCGATTTGATCAGGTCGCTACGATTTCCCTGCAGCTAGCCTAGCGATCTTCTCTCGTCTTAACCGCCGAACCCGAATCGTTCGACCTACCCTCAAGAAGCCTCCAGCCCACGTAGCGTCGCCAAAAAGCCTGGATTGGCTGATTGATCCTTGTATAGGTTTTGTGAAAATAATCGGTGTACCAGAAGTGCCGGTCTACATTGACCGCCAGAAGCGTACCCAGCATTTTTGAGCTGCGGGGTATCTTCGCCTCCTGGAGAAGCCAGCGGCTCATCTCAAAAAACGGCAGCAATCGCGAAAGGGTTCCGGTGGAGTCCGCGCGCACCAGCAGCAGATAGTTGGCACCGGGCGTCTGATCTCGAACCATGAGTACGCGTGGTATCTCGGCATGGCCGCCAAAGCGCAGCGTAGCCGCGCAAAAAGCCAGATCGTAGGCATGAAAGGAGGTCAGCGGAAAAGAGCGCTGCCCCGCCTCGGTACGAAACACGCCGTACATCCGGCTGTTGTCGCCCGGAGCCGCCAGATAGCGCCGAATATTGTCCTCGACATCACCGATCAACGGAAAGGTTGCGTTGGACAGCCCGGTCGGCTTGCCTTTCATTTCGAACTCTATGCGCGGCGTCGCCAGTACGATATCCGGATTCGCATCAAGCACTTCGATGCAGCTGCGCACAAAATCAGGGTGCCAGCGGTCATCACCTGCTGCCCACATGAAATATTCCGTCTTGGCACTACGCAACAGAAAACCGAAATTCTGATACTTCAGATTTTTCGGCTGCCGAATATATTCAATCCGGCTGTCCTGACTTGCAAGTTCCAGGCACACAGCCTGGGTATCGTCAGGCGAATTATCATCCGAAATCAGTATTTTGAAATCGCCATAAGTTTGCGCCAGAAGCGTTTCGACCGAAGTGCGCAGCGTAAGGGCGTTTTTATAGGCAGGGATGCCTATCGTGAGTCGCGTAGGGCTGCTAGATTTCATTCTGAGTGCATCCGTCGATAGTATGAGTTCAGTTCATGCTGCCTGGCAGAACGCATCCGAACACTTTCATTCAATTTATCCAGGCTTTACTTCAGCAAAGTCATTTTAAGAATGAAATTATTTTTCATCCAGAAACAAAGACCGCCACCGGGGAACAAGGCCTGCCGGCATTCTGGATGTACGAATCTTCTGCATAACATCGGCCTGGCGCTGATAGCGACGAGCGTCCTGATTGCTCACCAATTTATCTATACGGCTTTCCAGTTCTTTCAGGTTGTCACCCAGTTCGCCAATATCCCCAAAGTGGGTCTCAAGATCATCAAATATAGGCGAACGCAATGCGATGAGCGGTTTTCCTGCAGCGACCGCATCCAGCAAGGTACCACTTGCAGAATATCGATAAAGCTCCGGACTATAAGGCATGCACACGTAGTCCACAGCCTCGAGTGCCGCGCGAAACTCGGCGCGACTGATTTTTTTCCGGCTCGGCTGGCGCGCAAGGCAGGAAAGGTCGAGATCATATCGCTCCGGAGGCAACCAGCCGATTGCGTGAAACTCGATCTTTCCGGCAAACCGACGCGTCAGACTACGGGCGAGATCGACGAAACTGTCGAAACCTTTTTTGGTCTCCGCCGCGCCGAGAAAACCAATTCTGAGCGGACGCGAAGCCTCGGCATCGTCAAGAATCGACGCTGCGCTTTTTGCGGAGTGTGAATTTCCTTCTGCGGTTGGCAGCGGGTGAGGCAAGGAAACCATCTGTTGCGCAAACTCAGGCGCGACCTCGAGCAATGCCTCGCGGATGGAGTCCTCCAGCACGACAAAGCGCGTCATGGCGGGTGCCGCAAGCATTGCCGAGCGCAATTGAGTCGCGCGAATGAGAGGATTGCGGGCACGCCAACCCGCAAGCTCGGAGCCATTGCCGTGCAGAACCGCGGCCAATTGCCTGAATGCTCGTGGATAGCGCAAGCTATTGAGACGAAGCGCATAAAGCGTCGCCGGGGCGATGTCGGCAAGAATAAGCTTGCCCTCTTCTTTGGCGCGACTGAAAACCTGCTCAAGGTTGCGATAATCCGCCTTGAGGCGGGCCATGAACCGGGTTCCCGGCGGCGGAGGCTCAATCGGAATGATCTGCGCCTTATGCCAGATATCCTTCGATACAAGCTCGGCAAGGCCATCAAGGTGGCCTTTTTCGGCGGCAACCACAAGCTTGCAGTCCGGATCTGCAGCTAATGCTGTTTCTATTATTCCGGCGTTCACCGGAACATGAGAAAGACCATGATTGAACGGATCGACAAAGACAATCATTCCCGAATCGGCTTCAATTTTGCTCACGCTGCTCATTTGGCGTGCTCCGCTGCAGCAGCCTCGTGAATCGCCAGAATCCTGGCTGAAATGGCCGTCTGCGCGTAAATTTCTTCAATTTTCTTACGGCCGGCACGGGCGATTTCCGTAGCCAGCGACTCATCGCCCGCCAGTCTCGAGAAAGCCTCTGAAAACTCGTCACGGGTATTGGCGATAAGCAGATCCTGATCGTGCCTGAGCTCCAGCCCCTCGGCCCCGATGGTCGACGACACCACGGGTAATTGCCATGCAGCGGCTTCGAGGATTTTTATTCGGGTGCCTCCGCCGCTGCGCAGCGGAACAATTACCGCATCTGCCCACTGGTAATGCTCATCGAGAGACGGCGCATCGGAAACCAGATCCAGGCCGGCTTTCCTGGTCATATCCACCAGATAAGCGGGCGGACGTCGTCCCACAATACGCCACGTCACTCCCTGGGGAATAGCTCCTGCAACGTGACTCGCCAGACCCTGCGCCAGTAGCTCGAGTGCATCCTGATTTGGTGCATAGTCCAGACTGCCAACGAACAATATTCTGAAGGCCCCTTCCCTGCGTCGCTCAGGCAAGGCGTCAGGGAGCCTTATGCCATTGGGCATCTCCGCGACATTTCCGTCACCCAGCCGGGCCGCCAATTCGCGACGATCCGCGGCCGAGCACACCAGCACCCGATTGGCCCGTGCAACCACCTGGTTTTCGGCTTTGGCCAGTTTGGCTGCCTCACGCCGCCGAACCGCACTGGTCAGGCGGCCGAGTTGCGGCCGCTGCAGTTCGGTAAGCCGCAGCAGGGCTTTTGACTCGATATCGTCGAGATCGAGCACCAATGGAAGATTTACCGGCAACAACTTGCTGGCAATTTGCATCATGGACAAACGGAAAACATGCGCCTGGTCAAACTGCTCAGCACCCAGCCACGCCTTGATGTCACGCAGCCAAGCCTTTGGCACCCAACCGAGCTCGAGGGGATGCGGCCACAGAAACTGGGCAATTTCGCGGGCACCGGACGGCAATGACCGGATCCTGCCCGCAACGCTGTTTTTATCGTCGTTTCCGAGCCCCCTCACCCAGACTTTTTCGCAAAGACTGCGCATCTCAGGCGGAACGCTCTGTTCAGAAACAGAGGGATTCTGGCTGGCGATAAGCAGCGTCACACGATAGGTCTTCGACAAGGCTTCCAGAGCCATTCCGGCACGCATGCTGGCGCCATTGCCCGACACCATGGGAACAACAGGCGTCAGAAACAGGAGAGATCGCATTTTGGCCCTTCACCCATAACTTCACTTTTCGGCACGCCAGGAAAAATATTGATGCAGCAACTCGTCTTGATCAACATCTGCCCAGGCGGGGAGAATTTATTGAAATACGCCCTGCAATCTAGGCTGTCCGCCAGCCCTTCAGCAATTTCATCACCTCGACGAACAAGGGGTGACGCAAGGCTGCGTAGCCGGCCAGAACGCACACCGCCACGACAGGGCAAACGACCAGGATCAACTGCACATACGAAGCGCTCCACTGGCTGGCCAAGGCAAGAGCCCCCCAGCAACATGCAATAGTCACCGCCGTGATGGGCAGATTAGTCTTGATAACAACCCAATAATCCGCCCAGCCGACATTGAGCATCGGCCAAACCATCAAAGAGCAGCTAAGCGTCGCAAACAGCTGGGTTACGACCAGAGCCACAGCAACCCCGATCAGCCCCCACATCGCGCCGACGGTTACTGCAACGATCCTGAAAATCTCGATGAAGACGATGGCCTTGACCTGTTTATCCATCGACCCCTTGGCCATGACCAGTTCGTACTGAAACGAGAAAGGCAGACCCAGGCAGTATTGCAGGCAGAGAATCTGCAGCGGCAAAACAATACCGAGCCAGTTTTCGCCATAGAGGGCGAGCGTAAGCGGCTCTGCGAAAAAGGCAAGGCCGACAAAAGCAGGCCATCCAAGCCCGGTGACCAAGGCAGCAAGCCGCAAGTGTGTCGCCAGCGGATCACCCTTCTCGCGCTGCAACTGCGAAAAATAGGACAGCGCGACGGCACCAAAGCCGCTCAGCAGGACATCATTGACGTTATTTGCCAGCCCGGCGGCACGCGACATGAGACCGGTCGCCGCAAGGCCGTGCATTCTGCCGAGAAGAAAATCGGAATAGCGCGAGCTGATATCCCAGAGAACCGACAGGCCCGTTGTCTGCGAGCCGAAACGAATAATGTCGCCCCCACCCGTAAAACGCGGTCGGATGATTGCAGGTGCCGGTCCCCAGAGAATCGAAAGTCCCGAGCTGAAAAGCGAGAGGGCCACCGCACCCCAGGCGAGGCTATAGGCACCAAAACCCAGCGAAGCCAGGCCCAGGGTAACGAGGAAACCCAGTGTCAAGGCAATGACATTGATACGGGCCAGGAGATCAAACTGCATCTGGCGCCGGATCAACGCGTTATTCACCGTACCAAAGGGCAGCAAGAACAAATTGAGTGACAGTATGTATACAAGATCCGCGACTTCGTCTGTGCGGAAAAACTGGGCCAGGGGCTTTGCCACTATCACCAAGACAAGACCCAGGCCACCTCCAAGCAGTAAAGTCAGGCCAAAGGCGCAGGATTCATGGTGCTTTTCAAGCGTGGGGCTACGGATCAGGAATGCCGAAGCACCAAACTCCCTGAAACTGGTTGCCACGCCAGCAACCGACATGGCCACTGAGAAGGTTCCGAGATCTGCTGGCGACAACAAGCGCGAGACTACGATGGTAGAGATGAACGCCATTACGAAACCGTAATAGCGTTGGAGAGTCGAGAAAATAACAGCGCGCCGGATGGACATGTCTATTTTTATTGACCAGAATAGGAGAAAGCAAGATATGCCAAGCTTTTTAATTCAAAGCGTTTTTCTTCATGCCGCCTTTTTCTGGTGGTTTTCTATTTAAGCCCATTTAGTTGAAGGCGGAGGGGCTTCTAGGTGAGCCATAAAAACCGGTATTCCGGATGCCCGAACCGCAACGCGCCCGGATTACCGTCTGCAGCCCCGGCCGACTGGCGCATCCAAATCCGGCAAAGGCAAGGCAGGCGACCCGCCTCGCCCCCGGCCGGGTTTTCAGGTATTTACCTTGCTTTTTCTTTACCGGTGAGCCCGTAATGGGTCCCGTTTTTGTTCGCCATATCCATCATCAACGCATCCGCGTAAAACTTGGTTGCCCAGTTAGGGTATTGCCAGGGGTGATAGCCGCCGTCGATGGGATGAGAACCCTTGATGCCACCGATCGCATTGCTGTCGCCGCCCAAAAGGGGCTGGGTACGCTTGACGAAGCCGAGGATGCGCGTCGTCGCGTCGCGGTAGCGGGTCTCACCGGTAATCTGGAACAGGCGCCCCCAGTTGATGCCGAGTTGGCAGTCGCCGGTCAGGCAGGACCACTTTACGGTAGGACTCCACTGGTCGTTGAAGCGCCCGGGCATGAAGCCGTCGGCCGGCAGCGCGGCCAGCATCGCGTCACCGATCTTGCGGGCTACAGCCATGAAATCCTCGCGCCCGGCATAGGCGCCAATTTCCATCAGGCCACGCATGGCATAGGCGATCGTGTGGGTATAAGGCTGGGTGCTGTCCTGCAGGCAGTTGGATTCGAGCCAGCCGTTGGCGCGGGCCTGAGTCAGCGCCCATTCGCAGTTGCGTACCGCCGCATCGAGAAAGCGCTTCTCGCCGGTGATTTCGTGGGTGCGGGCCAGGCCCCATGCCGAACGCGTGTTGTAGGTGTTGATCGAGGTTCCCGCCATCGTCATCGGGGAGCCGAACTGACGCCAGCAGCCATCGTCGTCCATGATGTCGCACAGCCAGTTGCAGGCGCGCGCCGCGGCGTCGCGGTAGCGATCGTCCTGCTCTTCCTCAAAGGCGCGCACCCAGCCGAAGATCACCTGCCCGGTATTGAACACGGTGGGCTTGTCGGAGTCGCCGAGGGCGCCGGCAAGCACGCCGCCGCCCGGCAGCTGGATGTCGATTTCCCAGTCGGCCATGCGACGGGCCCGCACGCGGGAGTCGTCATCGCCGGCGATGTCGGCGTAGCGGTAGAGGGTGGGAATGATGTAGCCGGTCGTCTCGGGGTAGGACGGCGCCCAGTGGCGCGATTTCACGAGATAGGTCTGGGCCACGCCGCCGTTTCCGGTGACGTCCTGTGCGTGCTTCAGCCAGGCGATCGCCGCATCGAGGTGGACGCGGTTGTCTGCGGGCGTGGTCATGCCGATGCCGAACCTGTCTTTCAGGACAAGCTGCTTCTGGCGTAGGGTTTCGCTGATACTCATCGCGGTTTCCAGGTCTGATTCAAGATAGCTTTTGGGGTCAGGCGTTCGGCGTTACCGCCGGAGCGTCGAAGAAATGCCCGCCGGTGGCGACAAAACGCGCCGATTCCCGGCTGTGGTCCGCCGCCCGGATCCAGGTCAGGCGCGTGTTGCCGATCTTCCCGACATGCAGGACGCCCGTGTTCTCAAGGTGTTCAACCAGGCGGGATTCCCGGCGCAGGCTGTTGGCCTGGGCCGAGATGACCTTGACGGAACAATCGATCTGCCGGTCGTTGCGGTCGATCACGACACCTGCACGGTTGTCGGGCTCGTAGAGCGCGCACGGCAGCGTGGAGGCGAGTTGATCCTCGACGAAATGGGTGTAGGTGAAGCTGGCAAACGGCGCATCGAAACCCAGGATCAGCGCGTCACGCTCGAGCAGGCGGGCAAACGGCGATGCGGCACCGAAAGGCTTTTCGGCGTTCTCGTGGCCTTCGATAAAAGCCTCCGCGTCGCGGCCCCAGGCCAACAGCGGATGCGTGACACTCAGGCTGCGGCAAACATGTTCACTGCGCCGGAACACCTCTGAAATGAGACCCATCATCGACGGACTGCGCCGCACGTTCATGGGCTTGCCCTTGGCCAGCCACTGTGCCGAACTCATGTTGTGGTACGGCATCGAGGTCATCACGAGAAGGCCTTCGGGCCCGACCGCTTCCTTGAGCGCCCGGACCACGTCGGCGGGCTTGCCCTGGAAGCCGTTGAAGGGCAACCAGGAGGAATGGACGATCAGCGTGCAGCCCGGCACGACGCCGCAGGCCTTCAAGTGCCGGACGAGCTTGTCCGGGCCGTAGGCCCAAACGGTTTTGGCGGCTGTCTGCCTGACCCATTGCTTGAGGGCTTTGACGCTCATCGCTCCCCCGATTTCGGTGACGCGTCTACGACTTCGTCGAGCAGGCGGGCAAAACGCGCGGTGATTGCCTTGCGATCAAACTGGGCGAGGTAGGCGTCGTCGGAATCGACGGTTTCGGGAACCGGTTTCTTCAGCCATTCGCGCAGCATTGCTTCGCAGGCCTCGGCCGATTCGGCGGGAACCGCGCGGCCAAGCCGGGCCCGCTCGATGATCTGCTGGGTGGCGCCGGGATCGCACAGGGCAAAAATGGGGCGCCGCACCGAGACGTATTCGAACAACTTGCCGGGAATCACCCCGTCGGAGGTTTCGCCGGTATCGACGATCAGGAGCAGATAGTCGCAATTGACCTGGGCGTTCATCGCCTCGGCGTAGCTGACGTCACCGGCAAAATCGTAGAGATGGGCAATGCCGTACTCGGAAAGAATCTGGTCGTAGCGCTGCCGGATCGACGGCTCGACCCCTCCCAGGATGCGCACGCGCACATGGCTGACGGCCGCTGGATCAGCGCGGTGGATGCGCCCGAGCGCTTCGGCGAAGGCGTAGCCGCGGCGATTCTTGAACAGCCGCCCCGTATAAACGAACTCGACGGTGTCCTGGGTAAAAGGCCGGGTCCGCAAGCGGTCGCCGTAGAGTTCGGTGTCGTAGCCGTTGGTGAGGGTTTCCCAGCGCGCCTTGAGCGTTGGGTGAAGGCGCTGCATGTAAGCCGTTTTCGGCTCCGACACCGTAACCACGACATCGGCTTCCTTGAGCAGGCGGCGTTCCATGCGCAGTTCGAGTTTTTTGCGCCACTCGGGCACCCACTCGCGCAGCACGTCGCCGTACCAGAGGTCGCGGTAGTCGGCGATCCACGGCAGGCCGGTTTCACGCCGGAGATCGTGCCCGACCAGCATGCTGGAGAACGGCGGCAGCGTGGTGTAGATCGCGTCGATGCGGCGCTCGGCACACAGCCGGCGCGCCGCCTTGAGCGCTTCGTCGGCCCAGGGGCGGTAGTTGTCGGGTACGTCCACAAAATTGCGCATCACCCAGCGGGTGAAGTCGTGGGCCTGATCCATCAGGCCGCCACTGCGCTGGGACGACATGGGGCGCGGCGCGGGCTGAACGCCGGCAGCCGGCGCCGCGGCCGGGCTCACCGCGGCAGCGGGCTTGCGGCCGAGCAGACGCTTCACGGCATCGGCGATTTCAACCTCGCGGTTGCGCAGGCGCAAACGCACCACCTCGACGCCGTCGGCAATCTCGGCCATCAGCGACGGGTCGTAGTTGCCCTCCGTGCCCGAGGGTTCGAGGGTAATGACAATCGAGCGCCAGCCATATTGCCGAAGCTGTTCGACAAATTTGACCGTGCGGATTCGTCCGATGGTCTTGAGTGGCGGAAATTCGCCCGCGATCACCAGCAGGGTGCGCGGCTCAGACATTGTGTTCTCCCTTTGACTGCAACTTGCGGCACAGATCCTGGAAGATCCGCACCCGGTTTGCCCAGCTGTTTGCCTGTGCGTGCTTCAGCCCGCCGCTTTCCAGCCGGGCGCGCATGGCGTCGTCGCCAAGCACCTGCATGATCGCATCGGCAATTTCATCCACATTCTCGCCATTCACCAGGAGCCCGCTCTCCCCGTCCCGCACGGCTTCGACCGCGCCGCCGGCACGACCGCCGATGACGGCGCGACCGCAGGCATTGGCTTCGAGAAACACCAGTCCGAAGCCCTCCGTATCGCCGTCAGGCATGGTGCGATTGGGCATTACGAACAGGCTTGCGCTGCGATAGGCGGAAAGCAGGTCGGCATCGCTGACCGCGCCGGTCAGCGTGATGCTGCCCGCAACACCCGTGGCATCCGCCAGGGCCTGCAGCTCGGCTCGCTGCGGGCCGTCGCCGATGATGACGAGCTGCGCATCGGGGTGGGCCGCCAGCACTCGCGCCCAGCCGCTGATCGTCTTGTCGAAACCCTTGCGGGGCACCAGGCGGCCGACGGCAACCACCAGCCGCCTGCTGCCCAGCCCGTATCGGGCACGAAAGGCCGGATCATCGGGGCCGGGTGAAAAGCGCTTGGTATCCACACCGTTCTCGATCAGGCAAACCCGCTCCGCCGCCACGCCCATCTGCTCGACGAGGGCGCGCTGGGTAAAGCGGCTCACCGCGACGACGGCGTCGGCAGCCCGCAGGTGGGCAACCCGGCGACTCCCGAACGAGCCTGCATCAAAACGGGTCGTGATCTCTTCGCCATGCACGTAAAGCACCATCCGGATGCCCAGCACGCGCCTGAAAAACTCGGCAAGCCAGGCCGTGGAGGCCAGCTCGCCGATGCAGATCACCTTGATTCCGTGCTTGCGGATCAGTTGCCAGACCGTCGTCACCACCTTCAGGCGCAAGGGAATGTCGATGGTCAGGAAGCGCCACGCCGAGACGAGCTTGTTGGCAGGCGGCGGCGCCATCTCGGGGCGCAGCAGGTCGAGCCGGTAAATCGGAAAGGTGCAGGCAGCGTCGTGGGCTTCCCAGCCGGGAATCTCGACACCGTCCTGGTAGTGGCGACGGGTGGCCAGCGCCACCATCCTGCCCTCTGGCGCAAAGCGGCACAGATTGGCATAGACCGTTGCCGAGCCCCCCTGGATGGGCGTAAAGATGCTCGCCACCATCAGGCAGGCTCCCGTTTCGGGCGTCGTGCTCATTCCCTCGCCCCTCATCGGCCCGCCGCGGCCGTGCGCGACAGGTCGGCCAGCAAGCCGGCCAGATGTTCGGCGGCGAAGGCTTCGGTCTTGATCTGTGCGGCCTCCAGGTTGTCCGTGCTGTAGGCCGTGATGGTGATCGCCGCGGCATCATCGCCCCGGCCGCGCAAGCGGGAAATCATTTCGAGCACCTTGCTGCCCGCGTCGCTGGTCGTCGTCGTCCCATTAACCCAGTAGAAGTGATAGACCGCCGCGTGCCGATCACCCTTGACATAGCCTTCCAGGCGCACCTCAGGCACAGTCGGGCTGTTACGGCTGACATGCGAGGAGATCGACCAGTTCCAGTCGTGGCTCGGCTCCAGCCTGTTGAATACGCTCACCAGCTCGGCCCCCTGGCGCTGATTGCGGTAATAGGCCACATACACGTCCACCGGCTCGCCCTTGTAGCGATAAGTGGCCTGATGAACAGCGCGGGCCCCCTGGAACTCCGGACGGATGCCGTTCGTGGAAGAGGTATCCTGTTCAAGGCTGGCCAGGGCGTCGAGGCGGAGCAGGGGTGCCCGGCTGTCGCCCTGCCCCTCCATGGCTGCCGCCATGCCATGCCAGGCAAAGGGAATGGCTGCCGCCAGCACGCTGGCAGCCACCACCACCGCCATCGGGCTGCTCGGCCCCTGCGGCTGCGGCGGCGGAAGAACCGGCAAGGGGTCGCGCCAGCGTGCGCCCACCGCGAAGCTCGCAAAAATGGCCAGCCCGAAGATGACCCACCCGAGGGTCAGGTGGCTCATGCCCAGGCCCCACTCGTTGTTGGTCAGATGGGCGACCATCACGATCACGTAGGCTCGCACCCAGTTTGCAACCAGCGGCATGACCACGGCCCACACCATGAAAAGCGCCCGTTTGTACAGGTGGGTGTAGGTCAGATAAGCAAACACGGCTCCGATGAAGACCGACGTCAGCAGATAACGGATACCGCCGCAGGCTTCGATCACCGACCACTGCCCGCTGGGGATGACGAAATTGCGCCCTTCCTGAAAAACCGGCACGCCGGTGTAGCGCAAGGCGAGCACCGTGGCGTCCGCGGTCCAGTTCATCAGCACCGGCAGGGCCTCGACCCCGAACGGAACGGCAAACAGCAGAAAGCTCAGGGGACCGAGGGTCACCCGCGCCACCCTGTCGCCGGCAACGGCCCACACTGCGCAGAAAAGCATGAAGACGATGGAAAACTGGACCACGGCCGCAACTGAAACCATTTCGCCCAGCATGGCCAGCAAACCTGCCAGTGCCAATGCCGCCAGTCCCTTCCACGACGGGCGGCACGCCAGCCCCTGCAATTGCGGTCGCTTGTTCCACAGCAGGTAGCCGACGATAAGCAGCACCACGTAGCCATGGGCGTGGCTCGGCAGGGTTTCCCACGCCTCCAGCACCATCGCGACATGCGAGCGGAAACTGATGAGGATGGCGCTCCAGACAGCCAGAACCAGGCCCGCAGCCAACCACCCGCTGCCGGGACGCGCTCCCGCGATCAATGGTTCGGCGGACTTCAATTGACGGTCAATGGATGTCATCGGATTCACTCACTACCTCGAGGCCTCAAGCCGGCCCATGCTGTTGCTAACCACAGGTTGCGCCAATCCCGGGGCGGCTTCTTCGGCCCGGTTGCGCTTAACCCAATTTTCCGTCGCCACCAGGAGGACCATGAAATAGAACGGCATGTCCCAGAACGCCAGGCTGAGGAAGGCTCCGCCGACGGCGAAGCCGACAATGCTCACTTTAATCATCGCGCCGAGCTGCCCGACCCACTCCAGGTCGGAGCGCCCTTTGGCCAACTTGGTGAGGCGTCCCGCCGTAAGGTAGGTCAGGAACCAGAACAGCAGGTACAGGGACAAGCCGATGTAGCCGTGTGCGCCGAGCACCTGAAAGTAGATGCTGTGGGCAACCAGTAGTTCGCTGGGGTTCGGGGCATACATCTGATAGATCAGTGCCGAATCCGTCGTGAAGCCCGCGCCGAAAATCCGGTTGTTGGCAATGTTGATGGCCATGGTCCAGGCATTGATGCGACCCATGGCAGACTGGTCAGCCTCGTAGGTCTGGATGGTTCCCATGCGCGAGCTCCACTCGTCGGGCATGAAGAAGATGAGGGCCGGCGAAAGCAGCAACACCACCAGGCCGACGGCAAGCTTGGATTTGCTCCGCCACCACAACATGGTCGCCATCGCCACCATTGCCAGCAGCGCACCACGCGAGTGACTGCCAATGGCGGAAATCGCGCACAGCAGCATCAGAACGAAAATCGAGCGCTTCAACCACTTGACGCCAATCTTTTCGAGCCAGGGGAAGACCAGCAATTTGTCGGCCTGCAGCACCATGTAATACAGCAGAGGAATCGTGATGATCAGTCCCACCGCGAGTTCATTGTTGCCCTCGATGACGGTGGACGGTGGCCCCCACACCCGGAACGCACCTCCGGTTACCAGGGTGAACCAGCCGCCCTTGGCGCCGTAAAAGGCGAGCGACAGCGCAATCACGCTGACAAGGCCGAGAATCTCCTCCCGCGTCCGCACCACCGCGGCAACCCCCAGCGTCACCACCATGACTTTGATGACGTTGAGGAACATGTAGGTACTTTCCTCGCGGTGGATCGCAAATGCGGTCGTCAGCCCCATCCAGACGGCAAACAGGATGAATACCCTGACCGGGCCGCTGGATGGCCAGCGCACATCCTTGGGATTGGCGAACATCGAGATCACCAGAACGCCGACAGCCATCATGGCGAACGGCATCGAATAGGCAAAACCCCAGCCGAGACGGTGGGGGTTCATCAGGCCGATCCAGACCCATAGCAGCGCTGCAAAATAGGGATGCTTGAACGCCTTCATTGCGCCGTAACAAAACAGCACCGTTACCAGAAGATCACGCACGTGCCTTGCCCCAGTCAGACCACAGATACACCACCAGGATGACCTCTCCGAGAAAAATCAGGCCGCCACGCGACTGATCACGTAGCGGAACTTGCCGGATGCCTCCGCCGGCACGACATCCACCAGCTTGACATCAATGGTGACGGCGTCGCCGAGCCGGCGTTTCAGGCCGTCCTCGATGCGCGTCACGTCTTCTGCCTTGAACAGCTTGCCGGGCTCCACGAACACCGTAGTGAGCAGGGTTGTTTCCTGGACGATCTTGAATGAAGCGACGCCCGGAATATCCCGAAGAACATAAATGAGGGCAAGGCCATGCATCACGGTTCCATCCGCCGCGATCACGAAATCGGTGCTGCGCCCCTGGATTTCGCTGAGTACCGGCAGGCCGCGCCCACAGGGACACGCATGATCGCTCAGGACACCGACATCGCC
>Ga0209480_10002080_pt1 | contig 14047 bp, 13 predicted proteins | sample JI61114C2DNA_FD_187501 | JGI IMG/M metagenome (GOLD analysis project Ga0209480, IMG submission 187501) | Wastewater effluent complex algal communities from Wisconsin, to seasonally profile nutrient transformation and Carbon sequestration -... | ecosystem: Engineered > WWTP > Effluent > Algae...
TCGCGCGCTGCCCAGCCAGGCATTCCGCCCGGCGGTGCTGATGATCAAGCCCAGCGCCCGCCCGGCTCCATCGAGCTATTTGCCGAAGATGCCCAACCTGCGCCCATTGGTGCCGCAATACACTCAGCCGCGCAGTCCTGGCTTGAGCGCTGATCGTCATGTCAGCCCCGCCAGCAGGCACCTGCCTGCCAAACCGCAGGTCGAGATTCGCAAGGTCACCCCTGGTCTGAGCCTGCCCAATGCTGAAGCTCTTCGCCAAGGTCGCGAGATCGTCGAAGGCATCAAAGCTCTCGATTCCCTCCGCCATTCCGGTTTCCAGAACATGATGCCCGAAGGTCTCGCCGGTCATGGCAGTGGAAGACCTGCTGGCCCTTCCGATCCCTTTGCGAACAACGGTTCCGGGATGCGCGAGCCCAAGGCTCCAGGCCATGTCTCGGGCCGCAGGAGCGGTCTCACGGACATTCGTGGCTCTGCTGGCCGTGGCTCACGCGGCTATCAGGGCGACGGGACGCAGGAGCGCGGCGGTGCCAGCCCCAATGACGTTTCCCGCACAGGTGGCAGCATCTTTTCTGCGGGCCGTGAATCACGCTTCGGCGGTGGCTCCGGCTTCAGAGGCTCTGCCAGTGAGCCCAGCTATGAGCGCAACGAGGAGAACGGCGACATCATCATGTCCGTGGATTTCACGAACCCAGATGGCACGCATGGCCGGTATTCGGTGACCGAGCATCATAACAATGACGGCTCTGTCAGCGGCACGACTGAACGCATCGCCGTAGAGAAGCCGAATGGAAGTGTCACCAGCACCGAGGTGAAACGTGACGCCACGGGTGGTGTTGTGGCTCAGGGCCGGGTGGTCGTGAATCCTGGCGGCAGCGGCGGCGAGTCTGGCACCGCCTCAGGCACGCCTGGCCCGGTGGAAAAGCCGAATCAGAAGATTGATCGCAGCAATGGCGACATCTCCATGGGCGGTCCCGTGAATGGCAGCGGCCCGAGTGTCGGTCAGGCGGCTGGCCTCACGTCTCTCGATCTCCTGCGCCAGTTTGCCAATGGCGAAAGCAGCAGCGGCGGCAGCTCGAATTACAGCCTCAGCGGCGGCACCAGCGCCAATCATGTGCGCCCTGTCGGCAGCGAAGGCCAGACCGGCATCGGCGGCAATCAGAATCCGGTGCCAGTGAATCGCGGCAGCACCGTGGTGCTCCCTGGCCCGATCACCGGCGGCGGTGGCAACCCTGAGTGATGCTCGTTGAATAGCTGACAAATAAGAAGCCCCTGGGTGCCTGCGCACTCAGGGGCTTTGTTTTTCAGGACTGGCAGCAGATCAATAGACGCCTTCGACGATGGTCTTCTCCATCGCGCCAAACGGACGGACATCAGCCACGCCATCCCAGGCATACGGCGCACGTGGTTTCCGGCGCATGGCTTCGTCACGCTCCAGGAAGCGGGGCATGAAGAATTCCTTGGTCAGCGTGGTGAGTTCAACACGGCCCCAGGAATCGTAATCGACGGTCTTGTCCGTCTGATTCGGATCGACGATGCGGAGCACGGCGCGTGGCTGCGGTGCATAATAGGTGATGGAGAAATTGTCCTCCGGCGTGAGTGGCACGCTGGCAGCAAGGCCCATGAGAGTATTGCCATAAGTCGGGTAGAAGCCGATGCGGCCTTCCAGCACTTCCTCGACGATGAAGCGCACATACTGAGGCGTCATGGTCGTGCCGCCGACGAAACAGCCGCGGATGCCAGCGCTGTAGAGATCGACCTTCTCGGCCAGTGCTTCGAGCAGCTTTGGCGTGGTGAAGATGGCGGAGACCTTGCGGTTCTTCAGAATGAGCACCGCCTGATCGATGACGTGATCCATGTACTGGCGGGCGACATCGAACTGCTTGTTCGAGATGGCCTTCTTCACGAAGCGCGGATCGAGATCGACGAAGTAGCAGGAGCTGCCGCGATAGTTCGCCAGATGCTCCACCGCGAGGCGGAGACGACGCGGACCCGTGGGGCCGACCATGATCCAGGATTCACCAGGCGGGAAATGCTTGTCGTCGAGCTTGTGACTGAACTCTTCATAATCGACACGGAAGTCATTCCAGCCGATGCGCTGCTTGGGCATGCCGGTGGTGCCGCCGGTCTCGAAGATGTTGAAGGGCTTGCCTTTGAAAGCGGCGGGCACCCAGACCTCAGGCTGGAGATCGCGCAGCCACTCGTCCTGGAAGTGCGGGAACTTGGCGATGATGTCCTCGTAGTTGTTCACCACGCCGCGTGGGTCGAAGTTGTTCTTGGCCCAGTCGAGCCAGAAGGGGCAGCCTGTCTCGGGAGAGAAGTGCCAGTTGATGGTTTCACGGACTTGGTTGTCGAGCTGCGCTTTGGCTTCTTCGGGGGTCATGGGCGTCGGGGGTTGGGGAAAAACGGGGATACGGCAAACGGGGCCGGACGGGCGTCCCTTTCGCTGACTGCTCCCGAGAAATCAACGGCGGAGTGAGGGCCAGCGGGACTGAAAAGCTGCTCCATGCGATTCATCGGTTGCGTGGCGATGCAGGCTGCGGAGGCAACTAGCGCAGCGTTTTAGAGTCGGCCTTTGATCTTAATGACAAGTGGCCGATGATCACTGGCCGTGTCGAAATCACGCTCGTGATGGATACGGCAACTCCGCAGGTCGATGAGCGGACGCAACGCACGGCTAGAAAAAACGTAGTCGAGCCGCGAGTAGGAATCTGCGGCATCCCAATAGTGCGTCCAGACCTGACCGTTCACATCACGAAGGATGAGTTCATTCATGTACCCATCGGAGGCACGGCTGCCCATGATTTCAGCGATGGCAGGCTCGTTGCGATGCTCGTTGAAGTCCCCATAGCAAAGGATGCGTGCCTGGGTGTTTTTGGCAATGATACTGTCGATGTGATTGCGTAACAGGTGGGCTTCATTGCGGCGCATCAGGGCTTGATCACCTTCCGTCACCTCGCGCATGGACTTCAGATGCACACCGAGAAAGCGGACCTGCAGGCCAGGATGGAACTCGACGGTGGCATCAAGGATGCCTCGCTGAAATGGCATCGCTTGATCACCTATTTTGTAGGTGAGTGTGCGCTGAGAATCCCGCGCCACGATGGGAAAACGCGAGAGCAGAGCCAAAGTGCGCGTGGGGTCACCGCCATGCGCACGCTCCGTGTGGGGCAACTCGACACCTGCTTTTTTGAGACGTTTTTGGAGATCCAGCACATCAGCCTCATCACCCACTTCGCAGACTCCGAGCACATCAGGATGAATCTTGCTGAGGATCTCAATGACGCGCTGCTTCTCCTCCTCCGGCTTATCAGTGGCTGAATCTGTCCTGCCATCTGTGAAGCGCTCCATCTTCAGCCAGTTCTTCAAATTGTAACCACAGAAGACATACTGGGCAGGCTCAGCAGCCGGAGCCAGACTTGTGAGCAACAAAAAGGCGGGCACGAATGCCCGCCTGAGGTGTCCCGTGATAGTCATCCAGGAAATCGTGTGAAGATCAGATGTCCTGGGAGGAAGTCACGGGCTGACGCTTTTCCACCGTCTGGGGGATGGTTGGGCGCTCTACCTCCTCTTGGGCGGTGTGAAGTTCACGTTCGAACTCATCACGAGCTTTTTTGAATTCACCCATGCCCTTGCCAAGGCTGCGGGCGAAGGTGGGGATCTTTTTGGCACCAAAAAGGATCAGGATGAGAATGGCAATAATGACAAGCTCAGGCGTGCCAAGGGGGCCGATACCGGCGAGAATGTGGGGGATGTTCATGGCTGGGGGATGGTTAGGATCAGTAACAGAACGTTGCAAGCTTGGCTTTCTATAGATTAAACGAACTCGGAGACTGCTGCGCCGGAATATATTTTCTCACTGGAAAACAGACAAAGGCGACTTTGGTTTTGACATCCCGAGTTCAATTCGACATCCTCGCGATGCATTTTATGAAAAAATACCTCGCTCTTGCGATTCTCCCGATCCTCTCCTCCTGCTCGTCCACCCCTGCTTCGACCAAGCTCTCGGACTTCCCGGAGCGTCCGTCTCAAGATGCGGCGGATTATTCGACGGCTCATCTTAACAAGGGCTTGTCCTATCCGGTGGGGGCGATCGACCAGTCGGCCACTTCCTCCATTGATATAGTCGAAGACACCGCTGGCATCGGCAGCAATGTCGGAACCCGTCTCGTTCGTGATGGTGCCAATATCAGTATCCGCTCGACCCGCCGCGGAGCCAATGTCGTCCGCAAGGAAGGTAACCGCTATGCTGAAACCGTCTATGATGTCGCCGATCAAGGCACGGGCCTCATCCACGACGAAATGATCGACAACTCCGGCTTCGTCATGAATGGCTACCAGCGCACCATGCACGCTGGCGGAACCGTCGTTTGCGGCACCATGACCACCTACGGCAATGTGGTGGAAGGCAGCAGACTGGGGCTTTACAGCCTCTTGCGCTGTGTGGTCCGTGACACCAAGCCCTACATGGTCGGTAGCCTGAACGATACAATCACCGACAACACCATGCCCGGTGCAGGCTGGCGCAAAAAGATGCCCGACCTCTCCGGCTACCAAGTCACCTCTGCTCCAAGCGGCAAAGGCGTTTACACCGGCTCCAAGTAATTTGGAGATCGACTTTGAAAAGGCGGCTTTTACGAGCCGCCTTTTTCATGCCCTTGTGGCGCTCTTAGTTCTTCAGCCAGCCGCTCCATCGGCAGCCCCATGACATTGGTCCATGACCCTTCATGGCCTGAAATGATCATGCCCCCATGCTCCTGAATGCCGTAAGCGCCAGCTTTATCGAGCGGATTCACCCGGGCGTGGTAGGCCCGGATAACCTCATCGGTCAGCAATTTAAACAGTACCTGGGAGATGACATGAAATCCCCTGCCCTGCCTCCCTCCATCCCAGGCCAGATAAACACCTGTACAAACCTCGTGTGACCTGCCTGAAAGTCGCCGCAACATCGCCAGCGACTCATCCAAATCAGCAGGTTTGCCCAGCGGCTCGCCATCCAGATAGACCAGGGTGTCCGCGCCGATGCACAAAGCCTCTGGCTTGATGCATGATGCAGCCACGGCCTTACGACGTGCATTCTCCACCGTCAGCGCCTCCGGCGTCAGACTGGCATCATGCGCCTCCTCCACCTCCGGCACCACGACCTCAAAAAGAAATCCGGCCTTCCTCATCAACTCCACCCGTCTTGGCGACTGCGATGCCAGGACCAACGGGCGGTTGTAAAAATCGTGATTCGTCATTCCTAGATTCCCATATCCTCGATCATGAGCACCTCGTCTGCACGCAGCATCGCGTCACGTCCCTGAAAAGTGCGATAGCGGTAATAGCCGGTTTTGCCCACAAACTGAGGCTCGCCTTTGCACATGAACTCGCGACCATCCTTCAAAGTGATTTTGTGGTTGGCACCAGACTGGCAGCCGACCAGCAGGCAGCTCATGAAAACGAGGAGTAGAATAGGAGGCTTGGTCATACCAAACAGCAGACAGGTCCAGAAAGAAAAACATTCGCCGCATTTCGCAAGTCGGCTTAGCATCCAAACGAATGTCCGCCCCTACCTTTCTCCGTGAATTCTTCCGCAACTGGCAAACTGTGGGGGCTGTCGCCCCTTCGAGCCAGGCACTGGCGGAACGGATGATGGAATCGGCTGAGGTCTGGAAAGCGCGGCACATTCTGGAACTCGGTCCTGGCACGGGAGCTTTTACGGCTGCCATCCGTGATGCGATGCCCAAGGAATCAGACTACCTCGGCATCGAGATCAACCCGGCCTTTGCACAAGATCTACGACAACGCTTCGACGGCATGAGCTTCGAGGTCGCCGGTGCTCAGGAGTTTGACTTCAGCGCCTATCTAGCAGGCAAGCCACCCATTGATGTCGTCGTCAGTGGTCTGCCCTGGACAGCCTTTCCACGTCCGCTTCAGGAGGCGATCCTTGGCAACGTGCTGCCGCACCTCAGTGATGGCGGACGCTTTGCCACCTTCGCCTACTTTGGCTTCCATCGGCTGCCGAGCGGTCAGCGCTTCCGTGAGCTTCTGCATGACAGCCTGCCCGGTGTGGAAACCAGCCGCGTCGTATGGGGCAACCTGCCGCCCGCCTTCGTCTATGTGGGGCGAAAATAAGCCCGGCTACTTCTTCAGCGCCTCAAGTCTCGGGTCATCAAGGTCAAGGCGATACATGAGTTGGTTGTAATCATAGCGCGGGGTAGGCACGGGATTGCCGCTAAAGGTCTCCGTATAGGTGCCCTCAAAGAAAATGAACCGCCCACCCTGCTGATCGAAGAAGCTGTGGTGACGTGGATTGTAGAAAGAGTAACGCGGATGACTGGCCACCTTCACGCCCTTCGTCCACGGGCCAGAAGGAGTCGGAGCCTCGGCATACCAGACCTCGCCGAGATTGGATTCGGCAGCCCCCTGTTGATTGCCGATCATGATCCAGGCCTTGCGGTGCGCATTCCAACTCACGCTGGAGCGATGAATCGTAACCGCCTTGCCGGTGAGAGCGTCTCTCAATTGCAACAGCGCCCTGCCGGCAGGCATCTTGTTCTCGGCGAGCAGCTTCCCCTCACCCTTTTGTGTCACTGGCGGGAGCTTCTTCTGCCAAAGATAATCCTGCTCACGGTCCGACCATGCCAAGGCCTCGTAGCTGCCTGGATTCAGCACATCGTTATAAGTCGCCGGGACACGAGTCACGGCGAACTCATTGGCGAAATAATAGAAGTCTCCCTCCTCATTGGTGACACGGAAGGCATTGCCCTCCGGATGCTGCCACTCAAATTCATCTCCCAGCAGCACGCTGGGGAGAAAGATTCCCTGAGTCTCATCGAACTCGCAGATGCCATGTTCGAGACGCTTGGCGAGGTCCTTGAATCGCCCGTAGTGACCGAGCAGATGTTCTTTCCCCTCTGTATCAGCCACTGTCATGAGACCGAAGACCCAAACCACACCCGGCTCTTTGCTCGGCATCATCTTCCGCAGTTTTCCATCGTCAGAAGTCAGATACTCGAGATGAACTCCTTCGTCCGGCGAGAGTCCACCCTTCTCCGGCAGATCCGACCATGCACAGGTCGAATGAAAATTGCCCAAAGGGTAGTGCGCCACATTCGTGTCACCCCAGAGCCAGAAGAGACGCCCCTTCCATGGCAGTGCCTGCACACTGTCCTGCCCCGTCACAAAATTAAAATTCGCCCGTGGCAGTGGGGCCAGTTTGCCCAGGAGTTCCGAGTCACGGTAGATCCCCTGCCCTGTCACACGGTAGAGCCGCTCGGCGATATTCAGGCGCATCACCTTCACTTCCGCCGTCGTGCCGAGCTTCGGTGTCAAACGCACGCCCGAGAATCCGAAACCATCCTTTCCCACTGAATAGCCAGGCGCACTCACATGAAAGAAAACCTCCCGCTCCATCAGTCCAGGCTCATGAAAGGCAATCCACCCCGCGCTGTCTGAAGTCTGAGCGGCATGATTTGTTGTCGTCAGCGTCACCAGCGGCACTCCATGGCCCGTGGATTCATCGATCACATGGATGGCAAACCAGTCCGCGCCTTTGGCTGGGACCGTGAGCAGGCAAATCAGACCCAGGAATGAAGCGCGGAGGAAAGACATGAAGCGCTTCTAACACCCGGCACGCATTTGCAAAAGATCGAATTCACCGATGCCAATAGCGACTCAGGCACGTTTCAGGAGCCGGGCGGCATAGGCACCGTCCATTTGATCTTTCGGCGGGAAGATGAGCCGACTGTCGAGCATCTCGAGTTCGGGGTGATCGGCAAGCAGGGCTTTGACGAGCTGCTGATTCTCCTCGGGGTCGATGCTGCAGGTGCTGTAAACGATGGAGCCACCGGGCTTCAGATAACGCAGGGCACTTTCCACGATGGCGCGCTGCGTGACGGCGAGCTCGGCAAACTCGGGCTCCGTGAGACGCCAGCGGACATCGATCCGGCGGCGCATGACACCCGTGTTTGAGCACGGGACATCCAGCAGGATGCGATCAAAGAGGAGGCTGCCAAAAGGAGGCGGCGCATCCGAAAGGAAGTCATGCTGCATCACCTGCACGTTGTGAGCACGAAGGCGGGTCAGATTTTCCCGCAGGCGCGTGAGACGAGGTGAGGAGCTGTCGCAGGCGATGATCTTGCCTTGTCCACACATCATCTGGGCGATGATGGCGGTCTTGCCACCAGGAGCGGCGCAGGCATCCAGCACCGCCTCACCGGGGAGGGCACCGAGCATCTTTGGAGCGATGGCGGTGCTCGGGTCCTGCACATAGCAGAGTCCCTGCTTCAATGCCTCGCGCGGCACGGGGTCCACGAGGAAGAAATCCTCCTCCGTGGCATGAGGCGTGAGACCTGGGATCTGTGCGAGCCTTGCCTCCGCTTCCTCATTGAGCTGGTTCAGCCGCACATGCGTCTGCGGTGTCTGCTGATTCCACTGACACAGCGCCTCCGCCTTGACCTTGCCCATGATCTTGATCCAGCGGCGGATGAGATATTCCGGGTGCGAGTAGGCGGTGGCGAGAGGCAAATGCTCCTGCTGGGCGAGCAGGGAATCCTTCTCGCGTCCGGCACGGCGCAGCACCGCATTCACCAAAGCGGCGGCGCGCCCGGCAGTCTCAACCGTTTCATTCACCGCCGCATGGGAGGGCACGCCGAGCAGGAGTAGCTGGCAGAGTCCGATGCGCAGCACCCAGCGGGTGCGATGGTCGAGATGCTTGCCGTCCGTGAGTTTGCCGATCCAGTGGTCCAGAAGGTTGAGATTCCTCAACGTCGTGAGCACGATGTCATGCAGAAAGGCGGCGTTCGGCCCGGACAGCGTGGCCTGACGGGTTTTATCATCCAGCAGGTCGGTGGCGTAGCGGGGCGTTTTTTGCCAGGCTTCAAGGACTTCAACGGAAAGGCGGCGGACGTTCACAGGTACGGGGGACAAAAGGTGCGGAGAAAAAAGGGACCGCAGATAAGCCACGTTCCCGGGGAATGGGCAAGGCGGAGTTCGCGGGGGCAGCACCAGTTCTGATTCAGGAGTGAACCGAGCAGGTGGGGTGGTGCACAGCCTCTCTGCAGGACCCATTCTTCTCGTGGCATTGTTCGAGAATGCCCAGCGCTCATCAAGTGCGACACCTCAGGACAGAACTTCAGCCAAGGCGCGGTCGATGCGGCGGAGGGTGCTGTCTTTGCCGACGAGGTGGGCGATGGTGGTGACGCCGGGGCCGCGTGACTGGCCGCTGAGGGCGGCGCGGAGCAGAGGCATGAGTGCGCCGGGTTTGACGCTGTTGGCTTTGGCGGCTTCATCGACGCCGGTCTGCACGCTGGCTTCCGTCCACTCGGTGAGGGTGGCGAAGGAGCTGGCGGCGGCGCGGAGGAGGGCGGCGTTTTCGGGCTTGGACTTGAGCTTTTCGGTGACGTCGGCCTCGAAGGGATAGTCCTCCCGGAAGAAGTAATGGACCCAGGCGGGGATCTCGGTGAGGAGGCTGACTTTTTCCTTCACGCTGAAGACGGCGGCGGTGGCGGCGGCTTCGTCGGTGATGGTGTAACCTTTGGCCTCGATGAAGGGACGTGCGGCGGCGAAGAGGGCCCCGGGGCTGAGGGCGCGGAGATACTGCGCGTTAAACCACTGGCACTTGTGCATGTCGAACTTGGCATTGCCGCTGTGGATCTCGGCGGGGTCGAAGAGGGGGACGAGTTCGTCGCGACTGAGTACTTCTTTTTCCGCACGCGGGGTCCAGCCGAGGGTGCAGAGGTAATTGAAGACGGCGTCGGGGAGGAAGCCTTCGTTCATGTAGCTGTGCTCGATGGCGCTGCCAGCATCGCGCTTGCTCATCTTGCTGCCATCGGGATTCAGGATGAGCGGGATGTGGGCATAGATGGGCGCGGTGACTCCGAAGGCATGGAAGAGGTCGATGTGCTTCCAGGTGTTGGAGAGGTGGTCCTCGCCGCGGAAGACGTGGGTCATCTTCATTTCGATGTCATCGACGACGTTGACGAAGTGGAAGATGTAGCTGCCATCCGGGCGGCGGATGGTCATGTCCGGCTCCTCAGTGGGGGCGAAGGTGACATCTCCACAGACGAGGTCATGCACGGTGATGGCGGTGCGACTGAATTTGAAACGCACGGCTCCGCCCTCCTCGGTGTAAACGCGGCCTGCTGCTTCGAGCTTGGCGAGGTAGGCGTCGTAAATGTCTTTGCGCTGGCTTTGATAATAGGGGCCGCAGTCGCCACCGGCATCCGGGCCCTCATCCCAGTCGAGCCCGAGCCAGCGGAGGCCTTTGACGATGCCTTCGGAGGCCTGGGCGGTGTTGCGCGCGCCATCGGTGTCTTCCACGCGGAGGATAAAAGTGCCGCCGGTCTTGCGGGCGAAGAGCCAGTTAAAAAGGGCTGTGCGGGCACCGCCGACATGGAGGTCACCGGTGGGGGAAGGAGCGAAGCGGACGCGGGTCATGGGAAAGCTGGGAACAGAGAACGGTATTGGGGCGCGGAGGGTAGAGGGTGTTTTTGGAAATGCCAGAGGCAGGTTTGGACGATGAAAGTGGGGCTGGGAAAACGTTCTTTGGCACCTTATGAAACTTCGCCGCCTACTTCTTGTCGCCATCGCCCTGTTTACTGCCGTCCGTGTCACTGCCGCACCGGCGGAACATGTCATTTTAGTGAGCATTGACGGCTGGGCGCATCACTACTTCGAAGATCCGCGCTGCCACATGCCGACGGTGAAGAAGCTGGCCGCCGAGGGCGTGCGGGCGAAGCGGATGGAGTGCAGTTTCCCGACGGTGACGTGGACGAATCACACGACGCTGGTGACGGGCGTGAATCCGGGGAAGCACGGGGTGCTTTCGAATGATTACTGGGGCCGTGCGGAGTGGAAGAAGATCCCGCTGATCCCTGACCCGATCTTTAACAAGGACGAGATCGTGAAGACGCCGACGATCTATGATGTGGTGAAGCAGGCGGGCATGACGACGGCTGGCGTGATCTGGCCCGCCTCACGCGGGGCGAAGACGCTGGACTGGACGGTGCCGGATGTGTTTGAGCAGGAGTTGTTTGAGAAATACGGCACGCCAGAGCTCATCACGGAGGCGAAGGCGCTGGGCATCCCGGTGGAGAAGCAGATGGAGTGGTGCAAGCTGGGCAATGCCGGCAAGGCGCAGCGTGACTACATGTACTCGCAGCTCGCGCAGCACATCATCAAGACGAAGAAGCCGAATTTCCTGGCGCTGCATCTGGTGAGTCTGGACAGCTTCGAGCACGCGCACGGGCGGCAGGTGCCGGAGGCCTACTGGGCGGCGAATGATTCGGACAATCGCGTGGCGGATCTCGTCCGTGCCACGGAAGAGGCTGGCATCCGCGACAAGACGACCTTTGTCATCACGACGGACCATGGCTTCATCACCTTCAAGAAGCTGATCAACCCGAACGTGCTGCTGAAGCAGGATGGACTGACGAAGACGATGCTCGGCAAGACGCTGGACAAGTCCTCGAAGGTCTTTGCCATGGCGGAGGGCGGGGCCTGCTTTGTGTATGTGCTGGATCAGGCAAACCGGGACAGCATCCTGGCGCAGATCTCGCCGAAGCTCGCAGCCATCGAGGGCGTGGAGAGCATCGTGGAGCGGAAGGACTTCGAGCGAGTTGTTGGGCATCTACTTTCAGAGCAGGATGAGCGCGAACCGGATCTGTTTTTATCCGCGAAGGATGGCTACAGCTTCACCGACTCGCTCGCGGACACTACGGTGATCAATGACTTGCCCGAACAAAAGGGTGGGCACGGCTATCTGCAAACACACCCGGACATGTACGGGTGCTTCGTCATCAGCGGAGCCGGGGTGAAGAGCGGCGGCAGCATCGAGAAGATCGACAACCGCGACGTGGCTCCGACGATGGCCGAACTGCTCGGGGTGACGATCCCTGGCGTGGAGGGCCGCGTTGTAAAAGAGGCGCTGAAGTAAGGATCAGAGCGTGGCGTGGACACGGGCGAGTGCCATGAGGATGTAGGAAGATGTCAGGATGGTATCGCTTTCCATCCAGCGGCCTTCGGAGTTGGCCCATGAGCCATCGCCGAGTTGCAGGCCGAGGAGCTTGCCCGCGAGATCCGCACGCCAGTCGATGACCTTGCCATCCTTGGTCTTGAGGAAGTCCACACCGGCGATCGAGAGGGCCTTCGACATGGTGTGGAAGTAGTAATACATGCCCTGCGCGCCGAGGCCGGGGTTTTCCGTGAGGGTGTAGTTCTCAGTGATCCACTGAAGCACGGCCTTCACGCGGGGGTCGTTCTTGTCGAGACCAGCGTAGATGAAGCTGAGCATGCCGGCGTAGCTGATGCTGCCGTAGCTGCGCAGAGCGGTGCGGCCATCGGGCGTCTTCGTCTCGCCGCCGCGTGTCTCGCCGGGGCTGTAGATGAAGCCGCCGGCGTCTTTTGCATCGGTGCTGACCCAGGAGGCTTTATTCGTCTCGGGGCGGTTCTGGCAGTTCTGCACAAACTGGATGGCGGCGGCGAAGTTGAGCTGCGGTTCGTTTTTACCGGCGTCGCCTTTATCAGCAAGGAGAGCCTGGGAGTAGTAGAGCGCCTCCAGGGCGAAGTGGGTGTTCGAGAGATCGGCGTGCGCGGGGATGCCAGGCTTCGGTGTGCCGTAGCCGACGCCGCCGTCGAAGGGATTGTCCAGCTTGCCCTTTTCATCGAAGTCGTTCTGCTGGCCGATGATGAAGCGACGCGCGGCAAGCAACGTTGGTTCGCGTTCCTGGCTTGGCACCAGCATGAGCGCGGTGAGCGCGAGCGAGGTGTTGTAGTTGGCGCGGGCCTTCACATAGATGCCACCGTCGGGCTGCACATTCTTCATGAGAAAGGCGATGCCCTTCTCGACTTCGGGGGGCAATGGATCACCGGGCTTGCGTTCGGGAGCGAGCAGGATGCTGGAGATGGCGAGCGCGGTGAAGGCCACGGGCTCGGCATCGCCCCACTGGCCGGTTTCGGCGTTCTGCTTCGACTTGAGGAAGGCGAGTCCGCGATCATAGGAAAGGCGGATTTCCTGCTTCAAAGATTCGTGCCGCGCAGGCTGCGTGGCGGCCTGGGAAAAGACGATCTGAGGCGCGGCGAGGAGGAGGGCGAATGCGGGGGCTTTCATGGCTGAGCGGGGGTGATGATGAGAGTGGCGGGGGTGCCTTCTTCGGGAATGTTCGAAGGCATGGAAATCCAGAGGTCGTCCCGCCAGTTGCCTTTGGCGGGCGAGTTGATGATGGCGGCACGATCCAGCCAAGCTCCGATGATGGAGCCCTCCTGCTGGGCAACGAAGCCACGCTCGTCGATGTAGGAGCCATTGAAGATCCAGGTATCGAGATCGGCGGGTGGTTTGCGCAGATCGGAGTCCTGGATCATCTGGCTGAGCGGCGAGGTCTTCGTCTCCGTGCCGACTTTCCACTCCACCGTGATTTTGATGCGGTTGCCGCCTTTGTCCTTGGGCGGTTCTTCCTTCCAGATTTTCGGGCGTTCCGGCTCTGGCACATGGGTCAGCAAGCCTTCCGTCGCAGGCTGGTAGTTTGCCAGCAGCAGGGCCACCTGGACAGCAGTGGGTGGGAGAGTGGTAGTGAAAACAGTCTCGTGCGTCTTGCCGGTGTCGGTGGTGAGCATGTACTCGATCGGGGCCTTTTTCAGGCGAACCATCGTGGGAATGCGCACCTCGCGTGTCGCGGCATTGATGCGGATGCCATCAAGATCATACTCGGTGGCCGAGAGCTTTTTCAGCCGCTGCTGGGCATCGGAGAGCTGCTTCGCGGCATCGACGGCCGGCACAGGTGGCGGCGGCGGCGGGCCTGGCACGCCAGGCAGAGGCGCTGTCTGCTGGGCATGGGCGCTCAGGAGTCCGAGAGTTAAAATGGCAGCAAGCAGTCGCATGGGTTGGGTAGGACGAGGATGGAAAACCATGCGCGCACTACATTCCAAGTTTTCTGCACCGCAATGGCATGTTGGACAAGATTTGTCCCTGCCCGGGAGCCTCATGCCTGCGATATGACCGCCTCATGGTCATACAGGTGGCGGCTGAGATCGAGCATGAGTGGCATCGCGATCCAGCTCATGATCTCTT
>Ga0209480_10002082_pt1 | contig 14038 bp, 9 predicted proteins | sample JI61114C2DNA_FD_187501 | JGI IMG/M metagenome (GOLD analysis project Ga0209480, IMG submission 187501) | Wastewater effluent complex algal communities from Wisconsin, to seasonally profile nutrient transformation and Carbon sequestration -... | ecosystem: Engineered > WWTP > Effluent > Algae...
AATAAATGAATCACTTCTCCCATGGTCAACTCCCCTTTGGTAGGATGCAATTCTGCGTTAATGACTGCATCGTGTTCGTCTTTGGTATATTGATTAAACAAAGCCAGCCATTCTTTGTGTTGCTTTTCTTGAATCAGCTGTGTAAGCAAAGGCAGTGTTTCCTTACAATCTCCCCAAACAGGAACTGTTGCGGTTACATTCTTATTAATTTCAGCAGGATCAATATCTAAATGAACAATTTTTGCTTGCTTAGCATATTTATCTAATCGACCAGTTACCCGATCATCAAAACGCATTCCAACAGCAATTAGCACATCGCATTCATTCGTTAAAACATTCGGACCATAATTGCCGTGCATTCCTAGCATACCCACGTTTTGTGGATGATCAGTAGGCAATGCACTTAGCCCTAAAATAGTCCATGCAGCAGGCAATCCACCTTTTTCAATAAATGCTTTAAATTCTTTTTCTGCCCTTCCAAGTATAACACCTTGCCCAAAAATTACGAACGGTTTTTTAGCATCATTAATTAATTGAGCAGCAGCTTCAATATATTCTTTTCGAACAATGGGCTTTGGTCTATAGCTTCTAATATGATTGCACTTGGTATATCCTTCGTAGTTAAATTTTTGAATTTGTGCATTCTTACTAATATCAATCAACACCGGACCAGGTCTTCCAGAACCAGCTATATAAAAGGCTTTTGATAATATATGTGGAATTTCGGTAGCATCCGTTATTTGATAATTCCATTTAGTAACAGGAGTCGTAATATTAATCACATCAGTTTCTTGAAAAGCATCTGTTCCCAATAAATGAGCAAATACTTGTCCGGTAATACAAACCAAAGGAGTACTATCTATCATTGCATCTGCTAAACCAGTAACCAAATTGGTTGCCCCAGGGCCACTGGTAGCAAATACTACACCTACTTTGCCACTACTTCTTGCATAACCTTGACCTGCATGAATTCCCCCTTGCTCATGTCTTACTAGTACATGCTTTAAACGATCATTGTAATCGTACAAAGCATCATAAATGGGCATGATGGCACCACCCGGATAACCAAATATCGTGTCTACTCCTTCTGCAATACAAGCTTCAAGTACTGCTTGCGATCCAGATATCTCTTTTACAATTGCACTCATACAAAATATATTTACGCTTCATCGGTTACACAACCTTCAGAAGCATCTTTAACAGATTTAGCATATTTAAACAAAACGCCTTTGGTTGCATTTAAAGCAGGTTTAACCCACTGAGCCCTACGTGCAGCAATGATTTCATCGGAAACTTTCAAAGTCATTTTCTTAGTAGCCACATTCAATTCAATGATATCATTGTCTTGTACTAATCCAATTAAACCCCCATTTACTGCTTCTGGGGTGATATGACCCACTACAAATCCGTGGGTTCCTCCACTAAAACGACCATCTGTAATGAGTGCAACAGACTTACCTAAACCAGCTCCAATAATGGCTGATGTTGGCTTCAACATTTCTGGCATTCCAGGAGCACCAACAGGACCAACATTTCTAATAACTACCACATCGCCCGCCTTTATTTTACCGCTATTAATGCCTTCAATTAGTTCAAATTCTCCATCAAAAACTCTTGCAGGACCTTCAAACAATTCCCCTTCTTTACCACTGATTTTTGCCACGCTACCACCTATGGCTAAATTGCCATAAAGTATTTGCAAATGGCCAGTTGCTTTTAAAGGCGCTTCAACTGGTAGAATTATTTTTTGTTGATCAAAATCTAAATCGGGAACATTCACTAAATTTTCAGCAATGGTTTTTCCTGTTACAGTTAAGCAATCTCCATGCAATAAACCCTTTTTCAAGAGGTATTTCATTACAGCTGGTACCCCACCATACTGGTGTAAGTCTTGCATTAAATATTTACCACTTGGTTTAAAATCTGCAAGCACAGGCACCTTATCTGAAATAGTTTGAAAGTCGTCCTGTGTTAAAGCAACACCCACACTCTTGGCCATCGCAATCAAATGCAACACCGCATTGGTGCTACCGCCCAATACCATGATAATCTTAATGGCATTCTCAAATGCTTTTCGCGTCATGATATCCGAAGGCAGTATATTCTTTTCCATTAAAATTTGAATGGCTTTACCAGCATTCAAACATTCTTGTTGCTTCTCTATACTCAAAGCAGGATTAGAAGAAGAAAAAGGCAAACTCATTCCCAACGCTTCAATAGCAGAAGCCATGGTATTGGCCGTGTACATTCCCCCACAAGCACCTGCACCTGGGCAAGCGTGCTGAATAATTCCTTTAAAATCGTTCTCGTCTAATTGACCTGCTAATTTTTGGCCCAATGCTTCAAAAGCAGAAACGATATTTAGATCTTGTCCTTTGTAATGACCCGGAGCAATGGTACCACCATACACCATAATAGATGGTCTATTGAGTCTACCCATGGCAATTAAAGCTCCAGGCATATTTTTATCGCATCCAGGTATTGCTATAATGGAATCATAATACTGTGCGCCACATACCGTCTCAATAGAGTCTGCAATAATATCTCTACTCACCAAAGAATAACGCATACCTGGTGTTCCATTACTCATACCATCACTAACACCAATGGTGTTGAAAATCAACCCAACCAAATCATTATCCCAAACCCCTTTCTTCACCAGCTTTGCTAGATCATTTAAATGCATATTGCAAGTATTGCCATCATACCCCATGCTCACAATACCTACCTGTGCTTTTTTTAAATCGGCATCTGTTAATCCAATCCCATAAAACATGGCTTGTGCAGCAGGCTGTGTTGGATCTTGTGTAATGGTCTTACTATATCTATTTAATTCCATAATATTTGCTATTTAACTAGGCAGACAAGGATTTTACTACTAACTGTTTATAGGCTTGCTGTACTTTATAACTATTGGTTTCATTCCATGCTTTAGGGAATACATATTCATCCAAAGACTGCCAACCAATTACTTCAGCAGCTGTACCACAGAAAAAAGCAGCATCAGCCTGTTTAATATCATTAATTGAAAACACCCCTTCTTTTACTTCAATATTCAATTGCGCACAAAGTTCTAAAACGGTAGCCCTAGTGATTCCCGCTAAAATATGACCGGCTTGAGGCGTATGCAATACACCGCCTTTTTCAAAAAATACATTGGCCCCAGGTCCTTCTGCTGCATGGTCGTTCATATCCAATAAAAAAGCTTCATCAAATCCTTTGTCTTTAGCTTCCTGACTGGCTAATATAGAGTTCACATAGTGCCCTGCTGCTTTAGCATGAATTTTAAATGCTTTGGGATTCGGTCTTTGAAAAGAAGAAGTCATGATGCGTAATAATTGATCGCCTAAAAAAGGCGCCATTTCCCATGCTTCAATAAAAACATAAGATTCAGTATTGCGAGCAAAACTCATATTCGCTGGAGCATATACGACTGGTCGTATATAAGCATCGCCTAAATTATTTTGTTTGAGTACTTCGTATGTAGCATCAATTAATTCTTGTGTATTAAAAGAATAAGGAAGATTGATGGACTCAGCAGAAATTTTCAAACGCTCAAAATGTTCAACTGCTTTAAAAATGGCAGTAGACCCATTGGTCGTTTTATAAGATCGAATTCCTTCAAAAACAGAATAGCCATAATGGAGTGATTGGCTATATAAATCCATTTTAGCATCTTGAGCTTTTACAAATTCACCATTATGATAAATAATGGTAGTGGGCTGATAATAATTCATTTTAATAGATTTAAACAAAAAAGCCCCGCTGATGAGGCGAGGCTTTATATTAAGTGATTCAATACTTAGTTAAGTCCACCTCCTTGCAGAGCGGTAATAATAATAATGACAATAGCAATCATGTTAATGACTGTATTTGTTTTTATTACTATTGTATTTCCTTTATTCTGCATGGAGCTGATGTAATTCTTTCGAAGGTAAGCGTATGCAAGAATAAAAACAAAGAACTTTTTAAAAAATTTTTGACTAGATGATAGTAGAAGCATTCAAAGAGGCATTGGTGCCTTGATTAGTTTCGTGCTTCTTTCTAATATAATCGGCTAATAGATCACCAACAGCTTCTGTACCATAATTATTAATTGGGTCAATATCTTTTGTTACGAATGCATGTGTGAGTGTCCAGTTCACTGCTTCTCTAACTGCGTTCGCTTCTGCTATTAATCCAAAATGGTCTAGCATCATTGCAGTAGACAAAACAGATCCTAAAGGATTAGCAATATCTTTTCCGGCTGCTTGCGGATAAGATCCATGAATGGGCTCAAACATAGCTACTGTTTTACCAACAGATGCAGAGGGTAATAAGCCTAAAGAACCGCTTAATACACTTGCTTCATCACTAATAATGTCTCCAAACATATTCTCGGTTAATACCACATCAAATTGTGCAGGATTTACAATGATCTGCATAGCAGCATTGTCAACAAACATATAATCTACAGCCACTTCCGGAAATTGCATGGCCATTGCTTGCACTATTCTGCGCCAAAGCCTAGATGTTTCCAACACGTTGGCTTTATCAATCAGTGTTAATTTTTTTCTTCTTTTTTGTGCATATTGAAAAGCCATTTTAGAAACCCGAACAATTTCTAATTCATGATAAGCGCATTCATCAGTGGCATAGGTTTTATCTTCAGTAAGTGTACGTTTACCAAAATAAATACCGCCTGTTAATTCTCTGAAAATAATAAAATCAACGCCTTCTAATTGTTTGCTTTTTAAAGGAGACAAATGATGCAAAGAGCGATAAGTATTGATTGGACGAATATTTGCAAATAGTCCCAACTCCTTGCGTAATTGCAATAAACCCTGTTCTGGTCTCACTTTAGCCGAGGGATCATTATCAAATTTAGGATGACCAATGGCGCCAAATAATATGGCATCACTTTCCTTACAAATTGCCAAGGTCTCCTCAGGTAATGCAGACCCAGTAGCATCAATGGAAACAGCCCCCATTAACCCATGCGTATAAGTAAACTGGTGACCAAACTCTTCAGCAATGGCATTGAGTACTTTTATTGATTGTGCGGTTACTTCAGGGCCAATTCCATCCCCATTAATGACTGCTATTTTCTTTTCCATATTACACTTTTTCTAGTTCAAATTGTTCAATCGATGTTTTGCGACTTATCAAAAAATCGATATCATCGTATCCATTTAATAAGCAGGTTTTTTTGTAAGGATTTAATTCAAAAGAAGCTTGTGCACCCGTTGCGTCAATCGTGATGGTTTGTGCTGCCACATCAATAGTAAGGGTGTTTGTGGCACTTAGTGCAAAAATTTGCGCTAAAAAATCATCCGATACAATCACTGGCAATACACCATTATTTAATGCATTGTTTTTAAAGATATCCGCAAAAAAACTAGAGACCACTGCTTTAAAACCATAATCCAATAAAGCCCATGCAGCATGTTCTCGTGAAGAACCACATCCAAAGTTTTTTCCTGCCACCAAAATATCGCCAGAAAAAACGGGTTGATTCAATACAAAATCAGGTTTGTGTTTTGTTTCATCGTCTTGCTCATATCGCCAATCTCTAAATAGATTTTTACCAAATCCGTCCCTGGTAGTCGCTTTTAAAAATCGAGCAGGAATAATCTGGTCCGTGTCTACATTTTCAATGGGTAGTGGAACAAATGAACTTTTTATTTGCTGTAAAGCTTGCATACTATATTAACTACTAATTATGATTAATTAAATTCCTTACATCAGTTACTACACCAGTAATAGCAGCAGCTGCAGCTGTTAATGGACTCGCCAATAATGTTCTTGCGCCTGCACCTTGCCTGCCTTCAAAATTTCTATTACTGGTACTAATACAATATTCGCCGGCTGGAATTTTGTCTTCGTTCATTCCCAAACAAGCACTACAACCTGCTTGCCGTATTTGAAAACCCGCTTCAGAAAAAATTCGATCTAATCCTTCTGCATGTACTTGTTTAGCTACTTGTTGAGAGCCTGGCACGATCATTACTTTTACTGACTCGTGTTTCTTTCTACCTTTTACTAATTCAGCTACCAATCTTAGATCTTCAATTCTAGAATTGGTACAACTTCCAATAAAAACATGTTGAACAGGCATTCCTAATAAGGCCGCTCCACTATTTAATCCCATATAGGTTAATGCTTGAGCTAAATTTTTCTTTTCGCCTTCATTAGTGATTGATTCGGTCAATGGAATATTTCCATCAATGGCCATACCCAATCCTGGATTGGTACCATAGGTAATCATCGGAGCAATTTCAGCAGCATTAATATTTATTTCTGCATCAAATATTGCGTCTTGATCCGAATACAATTTTTTCCAATTGGCTAATTGCTTATCCCAATCTGCACCCTTTGGCGCATAGATTCTTCCTTTAATATAATTAAAAGTGATTTCATCTGGTGCAATCATTCCACCCCTAGCGCCCATTTCAATACTCATATTGCAAATGGTCATTCTAGCTTCCATAGAAAGTGAGCGAATGGTACTACCTGCATACTCCACAAAATATCCTGTTGCACCACTGGCAGAAATTTTAGCAATGATGTATAAAATAATATCTTTTGAAACAACCCCATTTGGCAAATTGCCCTCAATATTGATGCGCATGGTTTTGGGCTTGGTTTGCAACACACATTGTGAAGCAAATACCATTTCCACTTCACTGGTTCCAATTCCAAATGCAATGGTGCCAAATGCTCCATGAGTACTGGTATGACTGTCTCCACAAACAATGGTCATTCCTGGTTGTGTAATTCCCAATTCCGGACCTATCACATGTACAATACCTTGATAAGGATGTCCTAGTCCATATAATTCAACCCCATGTTTTTCACAATTCTCAATTAATTGGTCAACCTGCATTTTACTCAGCTGGTCTTTAATAGGTAAATGCTGATTCAATGTAGGCACATTGTGGTCTGCTGTTGCAATGGTTTGCTTTGGTCTGAATAAAGGAAGTCCTCGCTTTTCAATTCCCTTGAAAGCTTGAGGACTGGTTACTTCATGAATAAAATGTTTATCTATATATAAAACAGAAGGACCGTTTGGTATTTTTTCTACCACATGTGCATCCCAAATTTTATCAAATAATGTTTGTGCCATTTTTCTTAATTATGCTATTGCCCTTACTTTATTATAGTTAGTGGCTAAATGTTGTAAATCGGCTTCTACTACTTCTTTTTTGCCATCGGCCACCAATAAAAAGTTTTCGTATAAAGCATCTATATCATCTCTATTAAATTCATATCCCAACTTTTGAAAACGGTGTGCTAGTGCACTTCTTCCGCTTCTTGCTGTCAACACGATTTTGCTCCCTTCGGCACCAACCAATTCAGGATTAATGATCTCGTAGGTTTCTGCAGACTTTAAGAAACCATCTTGGTGAATACCCGATGAATGTGAAAAGGCATTAGAACCTACAATGGCTTTATTGGGTTGAACTGGCATACGCATGATATCAGATACTTCTCTACTCAACGGATTCAACATCTGCGTGTTGATATTCGTGTATAGATTTAATTGTTTGTGTTGAGCTATAATCATCACTACTTCTTCTAATGAAGTATTGCCTGCACGTTCTCCTAAACCATTAATGGTACACTCTATTTGCCTTGCCCCATTCATTACCCCACTAATTGAATTGGCTGTAGCCAAACCCAAATCATTGTGACAATGACAAGAAATGATGGCTTTGTCTATATTGGACACATTGTTTCTTAAGAAAGCAATTTTTTCTCCATACTGATGGGGTAAACAATAACCCGTGGTATCTGGAATATTCACCACAGTTGCACCAACAGCAATGACTGCTTCCACTACTCTGGCTAAATATTCATTGTCTGTTCTGCCTGCGTCTTCTGCATAAAACTCTACATCATCGGTAAAATTCCTAGCCCATTTTACACACTGAATGGCCCTTGCTAAAATTTCTTCTTGTGTAGAATTGAACTTGGCTTTAATATGAAAATCAGAAGTACCTATACCGGTATGAATTCTAGGCCTAACAGCGTATTTTAACGCTTGCGCGGCCACTTCTATATCTTTTTGCACTGCTCTTGTTAACCCGCAAACAGTGGCGTTTTTAATATGCTTGGCAATTTGAGTTACCGACTCAAAATCGCCTGGGCTAGATACAGGAAAACCTGCTTCAATAATATCTACACCCAATTCTTCTAACTGTAATGCTAAGCCCAATTTTTCTTTGGTATTGAGCTTACAGCCAGGCACTTGTTCCCCATCTCTAAGGGTTGTATCAAAAATGTGAATTTTATCAGCCATAATCAATGGTATTTTAATATAAAAAGACAGGCGCGTAGCTATTGCTATTGATTGCCTTTAATAACAACAGTACGGCCTGTCGTATTCGAATTTAGATTGCCTTATCTTTAGTTCTGAAACAAAACAAGGGCATTTTTACGCTGTGTAAAGCCCTTTAAAACCAATAAAAGTCAATACAGTATTGAATTATAGCCCAACCGAATTACGATGCCCAACCGAACAATAGACCCCTTATTTCAATTAATTCAATCGCTTGAAAGAGCCGAAAAGCGCAATTTCAAACTATATATGACCCGAAATACGGGAACAGGCAACTTAAAAGTGGTTCAACTATTTGATGCATTAGATAAAATGGCTCAATACGATGAAGCCATTTTATTGAAGAAAACACCCAGTATACAAAAACAACAACTCTCCAATTTAAAGGCACATTTATACCAAGAAATACTAGCAAGTGTTCGTTTATTAAAACAAGAGGAAAATATAGATCTACAATTGCATGAGCAGCTAGACTTTGCTAGAATCTTGTACAACAAAGGACTCAATATTCAAAGCTTAAAAATATTAGACAAGGTAAAAGAATTGGCGAAAGCCAATAATCAAGTGACTTATATTCAACAGGTACTTTTTTTAGAGAAAAAAATTGAATCCTTGCATATCACCAGAAGTATGCAAGATCGTGCAGAAAAATTATGCGCAGAATCCAATGAAACCAATGAACGATTGGTCAATATCAGCACCCTATCTAATTTATCGCTGCTTTTGTACGAGTGGTATATTAGAAATGGGCATGCCCGTAACGAGGAAGATAAAAAAGCATTGGATGCCTATTTTAAACATCCCATTTTACATGAGAGTGAGCAAGGGAAAGGGTTTTACGAAAAGCTCTACTTATACCAATGTTTCTGCTGGTATGCATTTATTACTCAAGAATTTTTAATGTATTACCGATACTGTATTAAATGGACGGAACTATTTAAGGCAGAACCCAAAATGATCGAAATTGAAACAGCCCACTATATCAAGGGGATGCATAATTTATTGGGCGCTCATTTTGATTTAAGAAATTATAGAAAATTCAATGAGACCATCAAAGAATTTGAAGCATTTATTGAAATGCCCGTCGTGCAAAATAATATCAACAACAAAGTACAGTGTTTTACGTATTTGTATACAGCCAAATTGAACAAGCATTTCATGGAAGGCACTTTTACAAAAGGATTATCCTTGGTACCTGAAATTGAAGAACGATTATTGGAATACGAAGTCTATTTAGATAGACATAGAACATTGGTATTTTACTACAAAATAGCTTCTTTGTATTTCGGTAGTGGCGATGCAGAAAAGAGCATTGATTACTTGAATAAGATCATCAACCTAAAAGTAGACTTGAGAACAGATTTGCAATGTTATGCTCGCCTCTTGCATATGATTGCACATTACGAAATGGGTAATTTTGACTTATTGAAATACTTGCTGAAATCGGTTTATCGATTCATGGCTAAAATGCAAAACTTAAGTGCAGCAGAAGAAGCCGTATTTAGTTTCTTAAAACAATCCTTTCATAGTTCTCCCAACAAAGTCAAACCCTTGTTTCAAAATTTACTATCCGAACTAAAAGGAATGGCCAATGATAGAATGGAAACCAGGGCATTTATGTACCTCGATTTCATTTCTTGGCTCGAAAGTAAAATTCAACGGAAACCAGTTCAGAGCATTATTCGTCAAAAATTTATTGCAGCTACTAAAAGAACTAGTGACGCATAATATCTTGGGTGATAGGAAAACTCATATGCATGGCACAACCAGAAGTAGGTGCAGTATGAATGCTGATGGTTCCATTAAACAGCTCTACCCTACTGGTGATATTGTACAAGCCAATTCCCTTTTTTTGAACTGCCAAATCAAAGCCTACTCCATTATCGTAAATGGATAAATAAATACTATTGTTGTTTCTGCCCAAATCAATTTTTAACTCAGTGGCACCTGAATGCTTTAATACATTGTTTACTTGTTCTTGAACAATTCTAAAAATGCTGAGCTTAAAGTCGTAATGAATATCGTCTTCAAAAAAAGTATCAGAAACAAAATCAATTTTCATATCATTCACTGCAGACAAATCTTCTAGTACACTTTCAATCGCTTTTACCAATCCAAAATCTTTAATTAAGGGCGTAACCAATCCTTTAGAAAGTCTTCTAATTTCTTCAATCGCATGTAAAATAAAATCGGCCGACTGGCGAAGCAAATCTGACCCTGGTTGCTGTTTCTTTTCGGCAGAAGCGATATACATCATTGCTACAGTTAACTGCTGGTTTACATTGTCGTGTAGTTCACGACTGATATCGTGCCGTTCGTTCTCCTGTGTATTAATTACTGCCTCTGCAATTTCTTTTTGCTTGATCAAGCGTTCTTCTTCCAATTTTTTCTCCAACAATAATTTGCCCGTAACATTTTGTGCAATAGCCATCACCGCATCTTTACCATTGTATTGAATACGATGCGAAAAAATATTCATGAATATTCGCTCCCCATTTTTTGTAATATGTTCCCAAGTTCCCCCAGAATCCATTTCATCAGAGGTAGCAATATGTTCAATAAACAATTTGAGCTTACCAAAATTATCTGGTGTCCTTAAGTCCCAAAGCGTCAATTGCACAAACTCATCTCGGGTATAGCCGTATTCTTTTTCGGCCATATCATTCACTTCCAAAATTTGGTGCGATTGCAAATCCCAAATAAAAATAGCCATGGGATTGTAATAGAATAAACTACGGTATCGCTTTTCAGAAAGCAAAATCATTTCTGCATTTTCCTTTCGCTCCGTAATATCTTGCATGGCCCCAATCATTCTTATGGGTTGATCATTCTCATAAATGATGTATCCTCTATCGAGCACATAAGCATATTGACCATTCGATTTTAAAAACCGGTATTCTTCTTTCCAATAAGGGCTTCCCGATTTAGAATAAGCATCAGTAATGCTTTGCTGCACTCGGTCTCTATCTTCAGGATGAATTTTATAAATCCAATCGTTGGCATCCACATATACATCTACTAAGTCGTAACCAAATGTCTTCTTGAAATTATCACCCACCCATAAAACCGTTTGATCGGCTAAATTCATTTCCCAAACTGCATCATTCGTTGCTTTTACTACAATATTGTAACGCTCATTACTCACTCGAGTATTTTCTAAATTACGCTTACGCTCTATACTGTATTGAATAGATTTAGAAAGCAATTTTTCATCAAACTCCGCTTTAACCAAATAATCTTGCGCACCAGCAGCCATGGTTTCAAGGGCCATGTCCATATCAGACAAACCTGTTAACACAATTATGGGAATATTGGGCGCAATATTATTAATATGCTTAAACGATTCAATCCCTACACTGTCTGGTAAAGAAAGATCCAATAAGATTAAGTTGGGCTTTTCCTTTTTTAGCAATAAATCTGCTTCTTCATTGCTTTTCGCTTTTACGATTTGCCCTATAGGCAGTCTTGTTTTCCACAAGAGTCCTTCTAGTACAAATAAATCAGCAGGATTATCTTCGACTATCAGAATACACAATAAAGCATTATGTTCAGGCATAGATTCTTTCTATGGCGTCTTTAAATTTTTCGTTCACTACTTTACGCTTCAAACTTAATTTAGGCGTCATTTCTCCAGTATCTACCGTCCACTCCCTTGGCAATAATTCAAACTTCTTAATCTGTTCAACATGATTAAAGAATTTATTAAAGCTCTCTACTAATTCACGGTATAGTTCTAATACTTTAGGATGATGAATCACATCTTCATTGGTAGTATAAGGAATTCCTTTCTCACGCATCCATTCTTTAAGCGTAGCAAAAGAAGGAACGATTAATGCACCCACAAACTTACGCTCTGACCCTACCACCATTACTTGCTCTACAAATGGGCTCTCTTTTAATTTATTTTCGATGGGCTGAGGCGCAACATATTTGCCCCCACTGGTTTTAAATAATTCTTTTTTACGGTCGGTTATTTTTAAAAATTTGCCTTCGTCCCATACACCAATATCGCCTGTAAGTAACCACTCATCTTTCATGGTTTCTGCTGTAAGATCAGGACGTTTGTAATAGCCCTTCATTACACAAGGACCCGTTACCATAATTTCACCGTCTTCAGCCAACTTCACTTGAATGCCTTCAATTGGAGGCCCTACTGTTCCAAATTTGGTTCCGCCTTTCTCTTGTCTATTTACACAAATAACTGGACTGTTTTCTGTTGGACCATATCCTTCATAAACAGGCACTCCTGCTGCATTAAAAATGCGCAACAATTTAACTTGACAAGCAGCACCACCGGTAATGATAAAAGAAATATTACCACCCAATGCTTCTCTCCATTTAGAGAAGATCAATTTATTGGCAATGGCCAATTGCAAATTATACCATGCACCACCACTTACTCTGTTATCGTATTTTTCTGCTAAGTCAACTGCCCAGAAAAATAATTTTCTTTTTGTACCAGTTAGCTCACTACCCTTTGCCATGATTTTTTCGAACACTTTTTCGAGCAATCGAGGAACAGTAGTAAATCCATTGGGTTTAATTTCTTTTAAATTATCACCAATGGTTTCAAGGCTTTCCGCATAATAAATACTGATGCCGCTGTATAAATAGATATAGGTACAGGTCTTTTCAAAAATATGATTCAAGGGTAAGAAACTTAGCACTTTTGATTCAGGTGCATCATTAAAAGGGAAACTCTTTTTACTAAACTGCACATTGGTGTAAATATTGGAATGAGACAGCATTACCCCTTTAGGAGTACCTGTTGTACCAGAAGTATAAATAATGGTAGCCAACTGTTCAGCAGGAACAGATTGTTTGATGGCTTCAACTTCTTCCAACAAAGAATCAGTTGCTAAAGCAGTTACTTCGGTCCAATGTTTTGCACCTGCGATGGTATCGAAAGTATATATCCCTTGAATAGAGGGAACTTTATCGATGATGCTTTGAACTTTCAACAATAAGTCTTCACTACTTACAAAAATGAATTTAACAGCAGCATCATTTAAAATAAACGCCAATTCGTTGGGATTGGTTGTAGGATAAACAGGAACCAATATGCCCCCTACTTGCTGAACAGCCAGATCTGTAAAAACCCACTCAGGTCTATTATTGCTGATGATAGCAATTTTATCGCTCGACTCAGGAGTAAAATCATTGGCTTTAACACCCAATGAAACCAAACCAGCACTTAATTTATTAACTGTATCCGCTACTTGTTGGGTACTATAGGTTTTCCATTTCCCATTTTCTTTGGCAGCCAACATATCATTCTTAGGAAAATTTTCCAACTGATGAGCTACCGCATCAAATAAACGCTTCGTATTCATAATGCAATCGTTTAAAGTGAATTCACTTTATTTAGACAGTCAAATTAGGCAAATAAAAACAAATAAAAAAGCCAGTTTGCACTGGCTTAACAACTATCTTGAATAACTAGTTTAAATAATACTGACCACCAGGCTGTCGATAAATTCTGCTTTGCTGAAATTCCATAAATTTTTTGGCTTCTTCCGCATGAGTGCTAAGCCATTTTTGGTAAGCTTCTTCACCAAAGGAAGCCCCAAATAACCATTGATTATAGGCTTCAAAAATGCCTTCTCTAATCATATGTTGCCAGTGCGAGAACAATTGATAAGGATAGAGTTTAGCATTGTCCGACATCCATTCCATGAGCAAACGGGTTCTAATACTACCAATATGATCAATGGTTAA
>Ga0209480_10002083_pt1 | contig 14032 bp, 16 predicted proteins | sample JI61114C2DNA_FD_187501 | JGI IMG/M metagenome (GOLD analysis project Ga0209480, IMG submission 187501) | Wastewater effluent complex algal communities from Wisconsin, to seasonally profile nutrient transformation and Carbon sequestration -... | ecosystem: Engineered > WWTP > Effluent > Algae...
GCAAAGGGGAATGTAAAAATAGGTAAAGGGGGAATTTATAAAACCCTACCCTTTACCTATGAAGGAAGACAACAAGTTAATTTGTTTAAATAACCCTATTGCATCGGTTTAATATGACAAGGTTTGGGCGGCTTTGGTCCACCACCATCTTCGGCTCTTTTGCAAATAGGGGGTAAAGTTGCATAGGCTTCTGGTTCTGCTTTATCGTCGTCTGCATCAAATCCAGCATTGTTTAAAGCGGCTTTAATGGCAGCTGCATCTGCCCTATCTGGCCAAAATTGTACTTTAATTTCCCCTTGTAACAGATTGATTTTCCATTGAATAAGCCCAGATTCCATGGTAGACTTATTGGCTTGCACCAAGTATTTTTCTAACTTATCTTTGCATTCCCAGCACTTCAAATTGGCCGATTTAATGGTTACCCATTGTTGCTTAGGTTGTTGTGCAAATGCACTGGAAGCAATTGTTAAACTTAAAATCAATAGTATTTTACGCATCATTGAATGATTTATTTTCCCCAATTAGACGGATCTTTACTCCAATTTAGCAAGGTTTCTTTTGTATCCGCTGTTACCAATCCTTTTTCAATCGCCAATTCTATCATGGTTGGATAGTTGGTTAAACTACTGGTTTTTACCCCAGCATTGGTACAGGCAGTTGTAGCAGCTTCAAATCCATAATTAAAAATAGAAATCATTCCAACTATTTCCGCGCCGGCTGCTTTCAAAACATCTACCACTTGCAAACTACTTTTACCCGTAGAAATAAGATCCTCTATTACCAATACCCGCTGCCCTGGTTCAAGCGATCCCTCAATCTGGTTACCCAAGCCATGCTCTTTGGGTTTGGGTCTTACATAAATAAAAGGAAGTTTTAGCTGATCCGCTGCCATTGCTCCCCAAGGGATACCTGCGGTTGCTACCCCAGCTAAAACGGTTGCTTCAGGGTATTGCTCAAATATTACACTACATAATTCGCTCTTGATAAAGTCTCTCACGTATGGAAACGATAGTACTTTTCTATTGTCACAATAAATAGGACTCTTCCATCCACTAGCCCAAGTAAAAGGTTGATCAGGACTCAACTTGATGGCCTGAACTTGCAATAATTTTTCTGCAACTGCTTTTTCATTTGTCATAACACAAAAGTAAATCCTATTTTCCAATGGATTATTATGGAGATTTGCACATCAATTATACTATGCAATTAAAAATTATACAGGCAGGGGGTGGATTAGTACTGAATGAGCGGAATGAGTTGCTCTTTATTTTCAGAAGGGGTTCTTGGGATTTGCCCAAGGGGAAGGTAGACCTCGGCGAAACCATTGAAGCTTGCGCTTTGCGAGAAGTGGAAGAGGAAACAGGTGTGAAAAATTTAACCTTGGTTGATTTTTTGGGCATTACCCAGCACCAATATTTTGACCCGTATTTACGAGAAGAAGTCATTAAAGAAAGCCATTGGTATACCATGACTGTTAAAGGAGTTCCTGCACTGATTCCGCAAATTGAGGAAGACATTACCGATATTAAATGGGTTCCGCTTTCTCAAGTAAACAAGTTGATTGCTGATGCTTATGCGAGTATCAAAGAAATTATCGGTCTTTTCTTTTTAAAACAGCCACAGTAAGTCTGCTGATGCAAACCAAGTGGTCGCGCTCATCGTGAATTTTGATTTCCCAAACCTGAGAACTCGATCCTATATGAACGGGCTTGGCAGTTCCGGTAACAATTCCTGAACGAACACTTCTTAAATGATTGGCATTAATTTCTTGCCCTACACAAATGTATTCGGTATGATCTACCACCATTGCAGCACCCACACTTCCCAATGTTTCTGCCAATGCAACAGAAGCACCACCATGCAATAATCCATAAGGTTGTTTGGTACGATGATCTACAGGCATAGTTCCTTTAATATAATCAGGTCCTATCTCGGTAAATTCCATGCCTAGATGTTCCCCCAAATTCCCTTTACCCATACCCGCAAAATGGGCTACAGTAAGACCTTTATTGAACCAAATCATAGTTTACTTTTTTAGCGTATTAATTACCGCTTGAGGAAGGAAAGGGGAAGCATCTCCCCCGTTTTTGATAATATCTCTTACAATGGTAGATGCTACAGAAGTGTATTTGGGTTCTCCAGTTAGAAAAATGGTCTCAATTTGATTATCGAGTGTTCTATTGGCGTCAGCAATGGTTTTTTCGTATTCAAAATCGCTCACATAACGAATGCCTCTCAAAATAAAATGCGCCCCAATTTTTTTGCAAAATTGAACCGTCAATCCATCGTATGCAACGCTCTCTACCCTTGGTTCATCTTTGTAAATATCTCTGAACCACTGCATGCGTTGGTCTGCACTAAACATGGGATTCTTAGAAGAATTGATACCTACGCCTACTACTATTTTATCAAACAAAGGAAGTGCTCTGTTAATAATATCAGTGTGCCCTAAAGTAACAGGATCAAATGTTCCTGGGAAAAGACATATTTTTTGCATGATAACTATTGGGTTAATTTTCGTCGGATCTACCAGCTAGTAAATATAAGGAAGCCATTCTTACCGCTACTCCGTTTTCTACCTGATTTAAAATAATTGAGTGTGGGCCATCTGCAACATCACTGTCTAATTCTACCCCTCGATTGATGGGTCCAGGATGCATAATCACAATTTCCTTGTTCAACTTATCCAGCATTTTTTGCTTAATTCCGTAAGCTAAATTGTATTCTCTTAAAGAGGAGAACAAAGGTTGGTTCTGTCTTTCTAATTGTATGCGTAACACATTCGCAACATCGCACCATTGCAACGCTTCTTGCACATTGTAAGTAACCCTAACCCCTAAAGCCTCTTCCAAATATTTAGGTATAAGAGTTGGTGGGCCTACAACCATAATTTCAGCACCCATTTTTTTCAATAAATACATATTGCTGAGCGCAACCCTGCTGTGCATGATGTCTCCAATAATAGCCACTTTTAATCCCTCAATCCTACCCGTTTTCTCTTGCATGGAAAAAGCATCTAACAATGCTTGCGTTGGATGCTCATTGATACCATCGCCCGCATTCACAATGGCTGCAGGAATATGTTTGGCTAGAAAATGGGGGGCACCAGAAGCACTATGGCGCATTACCACCAGATCTACTTTCATGCTTAAGATATTGTTGACGGTATCCAACAATGTTTCGCCCTTAGCGGCAGAAGAACTACTTGCAGTAAAGTTGAGCACATCCGCCGAAAGTCGGCGCTCGGCCAATTCAAAAGACATTCTGGTACGAGTTGAATTTTCATAAAATAAATTCACAATCGTAACATCTCTTAAGGATGGAACTTTTTTTACAGGTCTTTGTAAAACTTCTTTGAACTGCCCTGCAGTAGATAGAATTAATTGAATGTCCTCTTTGTTGAGGTCCTTGATACCAAGTAAGTGTTTGGTAGATAGTTTCATTAAAAAGCAAAATTAATCATTTAGACTAAAACAACTTCGTCTTTTTCATCCTTTTCTTTCCAGTTCACTTTTACCTTGTCGGTAAATATGGTATCAATCGCTTTACCTGCATAATCTGGTTGAATGGGTAACTCTCTGCTGAACCTTCGATCAATCAACACACATAATGACACTTTAGAAGGCCTTCCAAAATCTAATAATGCATCCAAAGCAGCCCGAATGGTTCTTCCTGTATACAATACATCATCTACCAATATGACCGACTTACCTTCAATGCTGAATGGAATATCCGTTTCATTGGCTATATGCAAGGTTTTTCGAACATCATCCCTATAAAAAGTAATGTCCAACTTTCCGTAATGAAAGGGATGATTGGGAATAATCTCTTTTAATGCAGCAACAATACGGTCACTCATAAAGATCCCTCTTGGCTGCAAGCCAATAATAACCGTATTGGCCATGTCTTTATTGTTCTCCAACATTTGGTGCGCAAGTCTTTGAATACTCAGCTCCATCTGTTGTTTGGATAATATTGTTTTCAAATGCCCAATTTTTATTTAAAATTAAATGCTTTCTTCCATACCAAAAGGGAATAATTCAAGTCGTTCTTCTTTACTTTGTAGCACATGCTTCAGCTAAAGGAAATAAACCTTGTCCAGTTTAGGAATTACGCCAATCACCACCAAGATTTTAATCAACAAATTGTGGCTATTTGTGGGTTAAATGGCACTGGCAAAACCAATTTGTTGGATGCAATATATTATTTAGGATTTTCTAGAAGTTATTTTTCAAGAACCGATGCCCAAAATGTGCAACATGGCAAACAAGGCATGCGTGTTTCAGGAAATTTCATAAAGCAAGAGAAAAAAGAAGAAGTCAGTTTTATACTAAGAGAAAACAATAAGAAAGAATTATTGGTGAATTCAGAATCTTATAAAAAGATTTCAGATCATATAGGAAAATTCCCTTGCGTGATGATTGCACCAGACGATGTTGAACTCATTGCTGGCCCTAGCGAAACAAGAAGAAAATTGATGGACAGTATTCTTTCTCAAACCAATAGAGACTATCTATCTCAATTAATTGCTTACAATAAAATATTACAACAGCGCAATAGTTTATTAAAGCAAATGGCTGAGCAAATTCCAATAAGCAATGATTTACTGGATGTTTACAATGAGCAGCTTATTCATAGCGGGAATTATATACACCAGGAACGAAAAAATTTTTTAAGCGCTTTTTTGCCGATGGTAGGTGAAAACTATGCCACTATTGCCGGAAAAAACGAAGACTTGCAATTGGCTTATGAAAGTCAATTACTCAGTACTTCTTTTACAGATATTCTAGCAGAGAATTTGCCGAAAGATAAAGTATTACAAAGAACATCCAGAGGAGTGCATAGAGATGATATAGGTATTTACTTAAACGATTGCGCTTTTAAAACGGAAGCTTCTCAAGGGCAAAAAAAGAGTTTATTATTTGCCATCAAGCTGGCTGAATGGGAATATTTAAAAAAGACAATTGGCATCCCTCCTATTTTATTATTGGATGATGTATTTGAAAAATTGGATGAAAACAGAATGGCTCATTTATTAGATCAAGTATGTAGTAATCATTTTGGACAAGTATTTATTACTGACACACATGCGGATAGAATAAAAGATAAATTAGACCAAACAGGTAGCCCATATCAATTAATCCTTTTATAAAATTACGCTTAACTTTAGGGTATGGCAGAGATGAAAATTGGAGACGCACTAAAGAATTTGAAAGGGATGAACCATTTAAAAAAAGGCATCCGAGCTGCACAAATTGAAGATATTTGGGAACAATTGATGGGGAAAACAGTGGCCAAATACACCGACAAGATTCAAATCATCCAGAAAAAATTATTCATTCATACCAATATTGGCCCACTTAAAAATGAACTCTCTTTTCAAAAGCCACAAATCATTTTAAGAATTAATGAAGCTTTCGGAGAAGAGTTGATTAACGAAGTGGTGATACAATAAATTAGCCCCTAATAAATCGGTTCAGAGAACTCATCCCCAGCTTCTAAGCTATCACGCATTAAATCGTGAATGGTAATAATACCTTTAAATTCAAAGTCGTCAAAAACGACCAAGTAACGCGTTTTGTGTTGATTCATTAACTTCATGCATTCTTCAGCAGTTGTATCCAAAGAAACAGAAGGCAATCCAACAGTCATGATTTCTTGCACAGTAGTATCTGTAGAATTTTTATTCAATAACACCACTTTTTGTGCATAATCCCTCTCCGTCATAATTCCTTTAAAGTTGTCTCCATCTTTTACAATGACATAGCTCAAATTTTCTGCCTTCATTAAAGATAATGCTTCAATAACTTTTAAAGAAGAGGCAACACCATTGAAATAAGGGCCCTTTTTATCTAATATATTTTTAACGCTACTCATGGTTGTGTGGTTAGTACACTAAGTTCGTTCAATCACAGCAAACAAACAAATGGAATTAATACTTGGAATATTGGTTATATACATCTTCATAGCTCCATTTTTTAAGAATGGTAGCCCCTTCCATATACATAAAAGTAGGATTAACTCTGGCAGCCGTTTTTAAGACTGTTGCGTCGCAATTCAATACAATATGACCAGGGAATTCTGCTTTAATTTTTGCCCCTTCCGCAGAAACAAATATTACTGAATTACCATTTTCACTAAACCGGTAATTATTCAAAACGGCATGTACTTTTTTCTTCCACTGCGCTATATTACTAGCATCTTTGGCTAATATAAATACATACTTCCCTTTTTTTGATAAAACAGCTTGAGTGGTATCAAAGCCATCCAAAGTTTTCAAAGAAAAATCTATAATCGCTGGTTTAAGTCCATTCCCTTTTTTAACCAGCTTGTCTTTGCGGCTAATGAAAATATAACTATCATCAAAGTTCTCAGGGAAATTTTCCTGGTCAAATTCAACTGTTTTTCCATCTTTTTGGTATTCAAAAACAATCTGCATACTATCAATAGTAGCCCCCGCAGGCATTTCCATTTTTTGTAAAATATTATTACCCACTTTATAGGGTAAACAATCTACCCAAGGCAAATGCTTTAAAACATACAATTGTGCACCTGTAGATAATACCAAGGTAAGGGCAATCAAAATAAATGCCCAAGCATTGGATAGTGAAGACTTAATGTATTGTTGAAAACCAACCAACAATAAAATAAGGACCAATAAAAACAAGTCTTTGTAAAATGATTGAGCAGCAGTTAAAGGAAGACAATCCCCAAAACAACCACAGGTTTTTATTTTACCAGAATAGTGTGCATAGCCAGTTAAAAAAGTGAAGAAAACAATTAATAACAATAATAACCAACTGAATAATTTAATGCGCCACCCAATAATAATTGCCACACCGGCCAACACTTCAAAACTATTCATAGCAATAGAGAAGAACAACGCATATTCATTTAAGAAATGCATATTCCATACCTCAAAAAACTCCTGCATTTTATAGCTCAACCCAATGGGGTCATTCACTTTAATTAAACCAGAAAAAATGAATAACAAACCTACTATCCAACGAACCAACAAGAGCATTTTCTTCATAGTTAGTGTTTTCCTTCTTGAATTAATATCAATGCAAAAGCTGCATAGTTGATGATGTCTACATAGTTGGCATCAATTCCTTCGCTAATCAAGGTCTTGCCATCGTTTTGTAAAATCTGTTTAATGCGAAGTAGTTTAACCAAGATTAAATCGGCAAAACTTTCCTGACTCATTTCTCTCCAAGCTTCCCCATAATCATGGTTTTTAGATTGCATAGTGTCATGCGCAAACTGAACTTGTTTTTGATACAAGCTTTCCGTTTGGTCAACCGCTAATTCTTCCACCGTTGAATTGCCCAACTCAAGTTGTATTAATCCAATAATGGCATAATTTAGAATACCAATGAATTCAGAACGAATATCATCCCCCACTTTTTGGGTTTTGAGTTCTTGAATGGTACGAATACGCAGTGCTTTAATAAAAATTTGATCCACCACCGAAATGGTTCTTAAAACCCGCCAGGCAGTTCCATAGTCCTTGGTTTTTTTAATAAATATTTCTTTACAAGATGCAACAGCCTGGTGGTATTGAGTATTGGTATCCAACATTTTCAGAATATCTTTGAATTGATTGCAATTTAATTGAATCGAAGCTATGTTTACACTAAACTGCAAAGGAACTTTAATTAGTTTGGAACATCCCGTTGTAATGGGCATTATTAATACAACCCCTGATTCGTTTTATGGGGGGAGCAGGGCCGCTACCCTATCAGCTGCTTTAGAGAAGGCAAATACCATGATTCAGGAAGGCGCTTTCATTTTAGACATAGGTGGACAAAGTACCCGGCCAGGCAGTGTTCAAATTGGGGCTAATGAAGAAATGGATCGAGTAGTTCCCGTAATTGAAGCGGTAAAGAAAGCATTTCCTAGCATATTAGTTTCTGTAGACACTTATCATCCAACAGTTGCAATGGCAGCAGTAAATGCAGGAGCAGATATCATTAATGATATTAGCGGTGGCAGGTTCTTTTACAATATGTTATCTGCCGTAGCTTCATTAAGTGTTCCTTATATCTGTATGCACAGCAGAGGAACCATTGAAACTATGCATGAAAAACCTGCAAGCAATAATATTATTGCGGAACTATTAGATTATTTTATTGAGCGAATTGATGCATGCACGCAAGTAGGAATTAAAGATATTATCATTGACCCAGGATTTGGTTTTGGGAAAACAATTGAAGATAATTTTGCATTAATCAAAGAAATGGAAGCCTTGCAGATTCTCCGTAAGCCCTTACTATTAGGGGTTTCTAGAAAGTCATCCATTTACCAAACTTTAAAAATTACACCAGAAGAATCTTTAAACGGAACCACTGTTTTAAATACCGTTGGATTAATGAATAAAGCAATGATACTGAGAGTTCACGATGTGAAAGAAGCTGCTCAAGCTATTCAGCTTTACCAGCATTTAAAATAAAAACGGATTTTTATTCTCTGTGTCCTCTATTTTATCTTTTTTATAAAGGCGATGTAAATAAAAATGCCCCGAATATTCGAGGCATTTTTATCTGTACTAAACAATCTTATCGTTGTTGCATTTGTTGTTGTGGCTGACCAGGCATTGCTGGTGGCGGTGGAGGAGCAATTTTCACATCCAATACTTCAATATCAAATACCAATGAAGCATATGCAGGAATTATTGGTGCACTTCCGTTTGGACCATAGCCCAACATAGCAGGAATAAATATTTTACCTCTTCCGCCTTTATTGAACATTTTCAATCCATCTTCTAAGCCCTTAATTACACCACCTTGTCCAATTACGAATTCTAATGGTTGCTTATTTTGAGCATCAGCATCCATATTACCATCAAACTTTTTACCGTCTAAAAAAGTACCTCTGTACATCACAGAAACCTGCTTTCCAGAATCAGCTTTTGCAGTTGCGTCACCAGCATTGGTAATTTGAACAAAAACACCAGAAGCAGTTTCTTGAGCTTTAATATTCTTTTTAGCTAAATGGTCTTTTAGTTCTTTTGTTTCTCTGGCTTTTTCCTTTTCCATTTCGGCTTTATAATCGGCCATCATCAATTCTTGCGTAGCAAAGGTTTTAATAACATCTACTTTACCATTAATTTGGTCTTTCTCTTTAAAGATATTGTTGTACTCTAACATGCCAAATTTCTTTAAAGAATCAACACTCATTACAAATTCAACCTTGTCTCCAGGAGCGCACTGGTTAATGATTTCGATGAAACTGTGCTTCGCTTTTTGAGCCGAGTCTACCATAAAGTAAACTGGAATTCTGTCATAAGAAGTACTCAACAAAGAGTCTTTTGGAAGTAGTTTATACTCTACGTTCATTTTTACAAATTGGCCTTGCTTTAGCAAGTCTTTACTGCTACCCTTACTGATTTTGTAAGAAAGTCCAGTAGGTGTTTTTTCATATTGATTACAACTTGCAAGCAATACAACCGCTGACATGAGCGGGGCGATAATTCTCCTCATTTTATTGTAGTTGGTTTTTATACTCTTGAATAACTTGTTTAAAATGTGCTACTGTTTTTTCTACCGAATCGCTGCTTCTACCACCTGAAGCATTGGCATGGCCACCTCCTTCAAAATGGTTTCTCGCAAATAGATTTACGTCGAACCCTCCTTTACTTCTAAAACTCCATTTACGCTCTTCTGTTCTATCAATCACAATTGCTCCAAAACGAATGCCCTTGATGGTTAGTAAATAATTTACCAACCCTTCAGTATCACCTGTTTTAATATGGTATTTCTGCAAATCGGCTTGGTGAATATACATGATGGCTGTATTGTATTCATATAATACTTCCATTCTGTTTAACAAAGCAAAGCCAATAAATCTTAATCTACTCTCTAAGAAATTATCATAAATATGATTATGCACTAGGGAATGATCAAAACCGGTTTCTTTTAACTCGGCCACCATACGATGTACACTGGCTTTAGTTGACGGGAATCTGAAAGACCCTGTATCGGTCATGGTTCCTGTATACAAACAATTAGCAATATCTTGTGTAAGCTCTTCTCTACCGCCGGCTTCCACTATAAAATCGTACACCATTTCGCAGGTAGAACTTTTTCCGGTATCGCTGATGCCATAATCAAAATTGGGCTCATCAGGTTGTTCATGATGATCAATTAATACTTTAATGGCATTGGATGATGCTAAAAATGGAGCTAAATGTTTGGTTCGATGAAAAATATTGAAGTCTAAACAAAACAATATTTCTGCTTTGTCTAAAATAGCCAATGCCTTTTCTCTATGCCCCTCAAAATTGATTACCGTTTCTATTCCAGGTAACCATTCTAAAAAATCAGCCCAATTCGTTGGCGATATCACCGTTACCTGATGCCCACGATTGTGTAGAAAATGATACAAGCCTAATGTAGAGCCCATGGCATCCCCATCGGGCTTCTGGTGCATCGTAATTACAATTTGCTTAGGCTGAGATAATAATGGATAGAATTCGTTAATCAGTTGCATATAATCGGGCAAAAATGCAGCTTCTTCATTAGTCCGTCAAAAGATTTTGCATAATTTATTGAAATTTTAGCGATTGAATACCACTCAACCCCTTGCTATTCCTTACTTTTGCGCCGAAATTAAACAAATATGAGCAATAGAACATTTACCATGATTAAGCCTGATGCTACCAAAAAAGGGTACACAGGAGCCATTTTAGACCAGATGATTAAGGCTGGCTTTTCTATTAAAGCAATGAAATGGACCCGCTTAACTCCTGAGCAAGCAGGTCTTTTCTATGATATCCACAGAGAGCGTCCATTTTACCAAGAATTGGTAGATTTTATGAGCAGTGGTCCAATTGTAGCAGCTGTTTTAGAAAAAGAAAATGCAGTAGCAGATTTCAGAACTTTGATTGGAGCTACCAACCCAGCTCAGGCTGCTGAAGGAACCATCCGTAAGTTGTTTGCCGCATCAGTGGGAGAAAACGCTGTTCACGGAAGTGATAGCGATGAAAACGCAGCCATTGAAGCAGACTTTTTCTTTTCTAAATTAGAAAGATTCTAAATTAATTGAAGCGCACATAAAGCTTTATCAAATTGAAATACTGAAGAGCCCGACCCAACAGGTCGGGTTTTTTATTGCCCAACAGCTAACCGAACAGTTGATTCATTTGATTTGCTTTGTAAAAAAGTCCATTGTATCTTTTAGGTCTCAATCATACCTAAAACTAAACCCATGTATAAACCTTCCACCATTGGAAAAATTTTCCTTTGTTTTTTATTCGGCCTTAGTGCACAAAACATTTATGCACAAGGAAGTATGTTGCTGAGGCAACCCAATGCCAGCAAAGACCATATTGTTTTTGTGCATGCAGACGATTTATGGGTAGTAGATCATAAAGGAGGAGATGCAAGAAGATTAACCAGTGCCATTGGCGCAGAAACCTCCCCTAAAATTAGCCCCAACGGAAAATGGGTGGCGTTTAGCGGGCAGTATGATGGCAATACAGATGTATATATCGTACCGATTGATGGCGGTGATCCTAAAAGATTAACCTGGCATCCTGGCGCAGATATTACACAAGGCTGGTTGCCCGATGGCAATTCAGTTTTCTTTACATCAGGTAGAGAAGGCTACCCAACGGTGAATACCAAATTTTTTAAAGTATCTGTAAATGGAGGGACACCAGATGCATTGCCCCTCCCATTTGGATTTGTAGGAAGTATTTCAAGTGATGGTGCAACCATGGCTTTTCAACCCTATAGTTTTTGGGATCCAGAGTGGCGCAACTATCGCGGCGGCCAAGCTCAACCCATTTGGTTATTTAATTTAAAAACATTCGAAACAACTAAAACAGTACAAGGCAATAAAGAAAGGCATACCGCTCCTACTTGGAACAATGGTATTTTGTATTTTTTATCGGAGCAAGATTTCATTAACAATATTTGGTCTTATGATCCTAAAACCAAAACACAGAAACAAATTACTTTCTTCAAAGACTTTGATATTAAAAATGTTTCAGCGAGCAACAACAAATTGATTTTTGAGCAAGCGGGTTATTTACATAGCTATGATATAGCTTCTCAAAAAACGACTCAATTAAATATCAACGTAAAAGCAGACTTAAATTGGGGAAGACCAAGATGGAATAATTTAACTGCTGGCAATTTAACCAATCCACAATTGTCGCCCTCTGGTAAACGCGCTGTATTTGAAAGCCGGGGTGAAATTTTTACTGTACCTAAAGAAAATGGTGACTGGAAAAATATCAGCAACTCAACTGGTACAGCAGACAGAGCGCCTATTTGGTCTCCTGATGGACAAAAAATTGCTTGGTTCTCCGATGAAAATGGAGAATACCAATTAACAGTAAAAGACCAGTTTGGCTTACAAACAGCGCAAACATTTGCCATGCCGAACAAGAAATTTTATTTCACACCTGCATGGTCTCCCAACAACAAATACATTGCATTTGTAGACACCGATTATACCATTTGGTACATCGATTTAAAATCGGGTGCTTATAAAAAAGTAGACACCGATAAATATGCACACCCCAATAGAACCATGAAGCCGGTTTGGTCTCCAGACAGTAAATGGATTGCTTATGTGCAACAACAAAACAATCAATTTAAAGCAGTCAAAGTATTTCAAATAGAAACTGGCCAAAGCAAATTGGTAACGAATGGATTGGCCGATGCTATTGATCCACAATGGGATGAAAGCGGAAAATATTTGTACTTTTTAGCAAGCACCGATTATGGTTTGGCTTCGGGTTGGTTAGACATGAGTAGTTACAATTATCCAGTAAATAGGGCTTTATACATTGCAGTGTTGAGCAAAGACGCCCCCTCTCCATTTGAACCCAAGAGCGATGACGAACCTGTAAAAAATCCTGCTGATAGTGCTACTAAAACAGCTAAGCCTGCAAGTGCTTCAATGGTTTCTGTAAAAATTGATTTTGATGGATTAGCGCAGCGAATTGTAGCAGCTAATTTACCATTGCGTAGCTATTCTTCTTTAATTGCTGGACCTGATGGTTCGGTATTTTATACGGAGGATATTGCCAACCAAGGTACCGCTTTGTACAAGTACACCACCAAAGATCAAAAGAGTGTTGAATTTGCCAAATCAGTCAACAATGTGGTAAGCAGTGCAGATCGAAAAAATATTTTATACCGTTCTGGAGCCAACTGGTATTTGAATGGAACCCTTGCTGCGCCTAGACCCGGAGATGGCAGATTGGCAACCGAAGGAATGCGCGTTTATGTAGACCCAGCTAAAGAAGCAGAACAAATATTCAAAGAAGGATGGCGTTTACAACGTGATTTTTTATATGTGAACAATGTACATGGTGCACCTTGGGATAAAATTTTTGGTTGGTATCAACCTTGGGTAAAACACGTGAAGCATCGCTCCGATTTAAACTATATCATCGATATCATTAGCGGTGAAGTATCAGTAGGACATTCCTATGTAAGCGGAGGCGATTATCCCTCCGTACCTTCTATACCTGTTGGCTTATTGGGCGCAGATTATACTGTTGAAAATGGCTTCTTTAAAATCAAGAAAATTTACACAGGCGAAAACTGGAATCCAGAATTAAAGTCTCCATTAAGTGGACCTGGCATCAAAGTAAAAGAAGGTGATTATTTAGTGGAAGTGGAAGGAAAAAAATTAGATGCTTCCATGAATTTATTCAGTTTGTTTGAAGGCACCGCCAATAAACAAATCAAGATAAAAGTGAATAGCCAACCTTCATTAGAAGGCGCGCAATTAATTACGGTGGTACCCATTGCCAATGAAGCCGGATTACGTTCAAGACATTGGGTAGAAAGCAATCGCAAAAAAGTAGACGAGTTATCAGGGGGCAAATTGGCTTATGTATATGTGCCGAATACAGGAGACCCTGGTTATACTTCTTTCAACCGGTATTATTTTTCTCAGCAAGACAAAAAAGGAGCAGTCATTGATGAAAGAAACAATGGTGGTGGATCTGCGGCGGATTATATGATTGATGTGATGAGCAGAAAATTACAGGGCTATTTTAATAATCGAG
>Ga0209480_10002084_pt1 | contig 14022 bp, 14 predicted proteins | sample JI61114C2DNA_FD_187501 | JGI IMG/M metagenome (GOLD analysis project Ga0209480, IMG submission 187501) | Wastewater effluent complex algal communities from Wisconsin, to seasonally profile nutrient transformation and Carbon sequestration -... | ecosystem: Engineered > WWTP > Effluent > Algae...
TTTTGGAAGAACGAATGGCTCAAAATCCTGAAAAAGTACTTTCTTTTTTGAATGATTTGTTGGAAAAAGCAAAACCTGCTTCCCAAAAAGAATTTGCGCAACTAACTGCTTTCGCAAAAGAATTGGACGGAATTGACCAACTAGAAAAATGGGACGGAGCTTACTATTCAGAAAAATTGAAACAAAAACTGTTCAACTTTGATGATGAAATTTTAAAACCTTATTTCAAGTTAGAAAATGTTTTAAATGGAGCATTTGCTATTGCAGAAAAACTATTCGGAATTACTTTTAAAGAAGTTTTTGATATAGACAAATACCATGAAGACGTTCAAACTTTTGAAGTTTTGGATTTCGAAGGACAATTAGTTGCCATTTTCTACTCCGATTTTTTTCCAAGAAAAGGAAAACGAAACGGCGCTTGGATGACATCTTATAAATCGCAAGCAGTGAAAAACGGAATCAATGAAAGACCTCACGTTTCTATTGTTTGTAATTTCACACCGCCAACAGCAACCAAACCCTCACTCCTAACCTTTAATGAAGTAACAACTTTATTCCACGAATTTGGGCACGCTTTACACGGAATGTTAGCCAACACAACCTATCCAAGTTTATCTGGAACTTCTGTTTATTGGGATTTTGTAGAATTACCAAGTCAAGTTATGGAAAACTGGTGCTACGAACCGGAAGCATTGGCATTATTTGCAAAACATTACGAAACCGGAGAAATCATTCCACAAGAATATGTAGAAAAAATTAAAGAAAGTGCAAGTTTCTTAGAAGGAATGGCAACGCTACGTCAATTAAGTTTCGGAATTTTAGACATGACTTATCACGGAAAATCTCAAACTATTGCTGATGTAAAAAGTTTTGAAAAACAAGCCATGGAAGGTACAAGTCTATATCCTGATGTGGAAGAAAATTGTATGAGTACTTCGTTTTCACATATTTTCCAAGGTGGATATTCTTCTGGATATTACAGTTACAAATGGGCAGAAGTTTTAGATGCTGATGCGTTTGCTTATTTCCAAGAAAAAGGTATTTTCAATAAAGAAGTTGCTACTAAATTCAAAGACAATGTACTTTCAAAAGGTGGCACCGAATTACCAATGGAATTGTATAAAAGATTTAGAGGACAAGAACCTAAAGCTGATGCCTTACTGAAACGAGCTGGGCTTTTGTAAATTATAAATATTCATGAAGAGATTAATACTAATAGGGAATGGATTTGACTTATCACATGGCTATAAATCAAGCTATTGTGACTTTATTAGTTACTATTTATGTAAAGCAATAAATTGTTTTATAAGTGGAAATTGTCATGATGATCTTCTCTTAAAAATAGGTTCAGAAGAAAGAAGAGATATAAGAGAAAATGTTACAACTTTAGACAGAGCTTTAGAAGTATTAGATATTCTTGGCAAACAAAAAAACATCGTAGAATTTAAAAGTAATTTATTTAAAGAATTAATATTAAATGTAAAAACCAATAAATGGGTTGATATAGAGAATCAGTACTTTTCATATTTAAGGAGGTACAAACATGCCTCAAACAATAATAAAAAGGGAATTGAAGATATAAATAAAGAATTTGAATTTTTAAAAAATGAAATTGAAAAATATTTACTTATAATAAGTCAAGAAAATTTAAGATTTGGTTCGAATAAATATATTCATCTTTTTTGCGATAGCATAAAAAAAGATGAATTAGTTTTGAAAGAAATTGAAGATCAAATTCCAACTGAACTATATTTTTTAAATTTTAATTATACCTATACTCTAGAAAATTATATTGATAGTATAAACAAAATAATACCATCAACAATTAATTATATTCACGGCGAACTTGATTCAAGAGAAAATCCAATAATATTTGGTTTTGGTGATGAACATGATAAACACTATTTAGAATTTGAAGACGAAAAGAATAATGAACTTTTCAAACATATTAAATCATTTAAATATTTTAAAACTTCAAATTATCATAATTTAATTAGATTTATTAATTCAGACGATTTTCAAGTATTCATATTTGGCCATTCATGCGGTCTTTCAGATAGAACAATGTTGAAAGAAATTTTTGAACATAATAACTGTAAATCTATCAAAATATTTTTTTACAAAAAATCTGAATCTGAAAATGACTACATTGAAAAAACTTACGACATTTCAAGGCACTTTAGTGATAAAGGTTTAATGCGAAAAAAAATTGTTCCATTTGAAAAATCAAAACCATTAAGTTAAAATTGCCTTTATAAGTACTTAATAGTGACCAAATTTTATTTATATAAAAATTCAAAAAAAATAAACTTTCATTTTTTTTTGAAACTTTAAAAACTTTTATATATCTTTGTCCTATCAAAATGAAATAACCATCAAAATGGAATTCAAAGAAGCTAAAAATAAATTCGTTCAAACTTGGGGTGCACTGGGTAGTCAATGGGGAATTAACAAAACCATGGCTCAAATTCACGCGCTTTTGATGGTTTCTCACGAAGCAGTTTCGATGGAAGACATTATGGAAGAATTGCAAATTTCTCGCGGAAATGCTTCAATGAATTTAAGAGCATTAATGGATTGGGGAATTGTTTACAAAGAATACAAAGCTGGTGAAAGACGCGAATTTTTTACAGCTGAAAAAGATTTAGACGAATTAGCAGTAAAAATTTCAAGAGAACGAAGCAAAAGAGAAATCAAACCTGCTTTGAAAGTTTTAAAAGAAGTTTCCTCAATAACATCTGACAATACAGCAGAAGAAAAACATTTTGTAGATCAAACCACTAAACTATATGATTTTGTTCTAAAAGCCGATAATATGTTAGACAAAATGACGGAATACAAAGACAATTGGCTAGCAAAGCTAGTTGTTAAAATTATGAAGTAAAACTAAAAAAATTTAATCAAAACTTTCATTTTTTTCTGAAAGTTTAAAATAATAGATAATTATGAAACAGTTTGTATTTTACCTAAATTTAATGTTAACAATTGTAGCTTTGATTCTTGCATTCATAGAGAATGTTATTGGCTACAATTTGGATAGCAGTGTTGGATTCTTACTAATTCTTGGATTCTTTCAAGTTTTTATATCCTTTATTTTAACGTTTTATGCTATTGCATATAATAGACTATTACTAATTTTCTACATACTTTATTGGTTTATTGTAGTCTTGTTTTTTAAGTTTTTTATAAAAGACTTTTTTTATATGTGTCTTCTCATAGCATTTTATAATTTATACATAAACTACTGCAGCTTTTCAAATTCAAAATATAACATTATAAAATCATGAGTTTCCTAACCGCACAATGGAATAATTTAGCATTAATCAACTATGAAATCGATGCTAAAATTTTAGAAAAATATATACCAAAAGGAACCGAAATTGACAATTGGAATGGTAAATGTTATATTAGTTTAGTTGGATTTATGTTCGAAAATGTGAAACTATTAGGAATGAAAATTCCGTTTCATATTAATTTTGAAGAAGTTAATTTACGATTTTATGTAAAACGTTTTGAGAATAATGAATGGAAACGTGGCGTCGTTTTTATAAAAGAAATTGTGCCAAAATCTGCATTGACATTAGTTGCTAATACTATTTATAAGGAACATTATCAAACGCTTCCAATGAAACACTCAGTGATAGAAAATAAAAATTCTAAAGACTTTGTTTATCAATGGAAAACTAAAAACAAATGGAATACGATTTTAGTAGAAACAGAAAAAAATCCAATTGAAATTGAAGTTAACTCTGAAGCAGAATTTATCACTGAACATTATTTTGGCTATACCAAAATAAACAATGAAAAGACATTCGAATACGAAGTAAAACACCCAAGATGGCAACAATACAATGTAACAAATCATCAAATTGATGTAAATTTTGGAGAAGTTTATGGAAATGAATTTGATTTTTTAAATCATCAAAAACCAATATCTGTAATGTTAGCTGTTGGTTCAGAAATAAGTGTTGAAAATGAAAAAAGAATAAAACCATGAACTTAACAATCCCTAACTGGCTAATAATCCTCAGTGGCATTGGTCAAATTTTCACAGCAATGATTTATCCTTATATTCGCCATCAAGTTTTTGATTGGTATAATGATGTGAAACAATTGAAACCATTAAACCAAGAAATTGCAAAAACATACGGAAGATATATTCAAGGTTTGAACTTTTCATTTGGATTGATAGCCATTTTATTTACAAGTGAATTAAAAGAACAATCAGCATTAGCAGTTGCACTAACTGGATTAATTACTGCTTATTGGGTTGGAAAAGTAGCAACTCAAATTGCTTATTATCCAATGTATGACATTCCGAAAAGAACATTGTTTAAAGTTGGAAGCTATTTTATGAATACACTTTTTGTTCTTTTTGCAGTGGTGAATACGCTACTTTTCATTCATAATTTAATTGGACATTATAAGTTGTAAAATATCAAAAAAATGACACATCAAGAAATCCTAAAAAAAGTGGAGTGGAAAGATTTAAAAAATCTAACTTTCAAAGAAATGTTAATTGAAAATAATCTAACTATTCCGTGGTTTATCATTTCAATAACATTAGCTTATTTTGGATATTATCTTTTAGCGTTACCGTTTTCTGCCTTTTTCTTTTTAACAGGTTTGAGACAAGTTCATAATGGTTTTCACAATTCATTAGGAACCAATAAATTTTTGACTTGGTTTACTCTTTATTCAAATAGTATTCTTTTGATGGTTTCAATTCATGCAGTGAAATTCAATCACATTAGACATCATAAATATTGTTTATCAGACGAAGATTATGAAGGTAAATCAGCAAAAATGAAATGGTATGAAGCTATTTTATATGGACCAATTCATATGTTATTAATTCACAAAGTCACTTTTGAACTTGGAAATAAAAATTATATAAAAAACATGATTTTAGAGTTAAGTTCCATTGCAATATTTTTATTTGTAGTATTCTATTTTAAAATTAATTTTTTAATTTATCACATCAGCATCATGATTATTGCCGAATTTCTTATGGCTTTTTTTGCTGTTTGGTCAGTACATCACGATACTGAAGAAAATCCTGAAATGGCTAGAACTCAAAGAGACAAATGGAAAAACAGAATAACTTTTAGTATGTTTTATCATTTAGAACATCATTTATTTCCTGCAGTTCCAACAATCAAATTACCAGAATTAGCAATGAGAATAGATAAAATATTACCAGAAATTGAAAAGAAAAATACTTTCTAAAAATGACAACAATAAATCTTTCCACCAAAATTAAAACCTCTAAACAAGTAATTTTCGACTTATCAAGAAATATTGATGTTCATAAATTATCAACAGAAAAATCTAACGAAACTGCTATTGATGGTGTAACTTCAGGTTTGATTAATAAAGACGAAACCGTTACTTGGCGTGGTAAACATTTTGGAATTTACTTTACTCATAAGAGTATAATTTCTGCAATGGAAATTCCAACCTATTTTGTGGATGAGATGGTTGAAGGAAAATTCAAATCCTTTAAACACGAGCATTCTTTTATCGAAGGAAACGGATTTGTAATGATGATTGATAAAATTCAGTATCAAACACCTTTTGGTATTTTTGGAAAATTATTTGACATAATTATTCTGAAGAGGCATTTAACTAATTTTATTTCTGAACGTAACAAAGTTTTAAAAGAATTAGCCGAAAACCACCAAAAATAACCACCAAAAAACAGGAATACTTTCTACCCAAAAAGAAGCATAATAGCGTAACCGATTTTCATTAGAAAACAACAAAAACAATATTGTAGTTATTGCCAAAGCCGATTTCAAAGCAAAAAACTCTAAACGAAAATCAGAAGATAAAAATTCTAATAACACGAATAAAACCATTAATACAACTCCTACTCGCTTGGTTTTTGCAACTCCAATTTGCTGTGGAACGGTTTTCAAATGCGGATCATCAAATCTTAAATCAATAATTTCAAAAATTAATATCAATACAAAAATCAGAATAAATCGTTGCGCTGCAACCAAGAACACATAACTTGTAAAAGGCAAATGGTTATTAATTATTGGTAAAAACAAAGTCACTCCTACCCAACACAAAGCCACAATGTAAATTTTAAATCCAGCCCAATTTCGAGCATTTTTTTTGTTGGGAAAGAACGGTAAAGTATATAACAATGTTATGGCGAGAAATACAAAACAAATAATTTGTGTAGTTTTCTCTAATTGAAAAAAATAATATCCTGTGGCTATCAAAGATAAAAAACTCAGAAATGCAATGGCTTTCAATTGAAGTGTCATTTCCAATTTTTGAGCTCTAGCTAAAGCATCATATTTTACAAAATTATATCCAACTATTGTTCCAAAAAAAGCGAATTTTGAAGTAGCAAAATCATCAGAAATAGTAAACAAAATTTGTGTCAATTGTACCAAAGCATAGACTGACAAAGCTACATGAATGCTTGAATTTACATAAAAATCGAGAGTTTTTCTTAAAAATTGCATACTACAAAACTAATCATTCTGTTAATAAACCTCGTTTTTAGTTAACAATTTCTCAAAATATTACCCTTTGTTTAACTAAAAAATAGAAGTTTAATAATTACTTTTGTTTCCTTTAAAACAACACACAAACATTATATTTATATTTATTTAAATGAGAACAGACGCTTTTGCATTACGCCACATAGGTCCAAGAGAAAACGACCTACAACATATGTTTAAAACCATCGGAGTAGAAAGTCTTGACCAGTTAATTTATGAAACTGTGCCAGACAATATCCGTCTAAAAAAAGACTTGGATTTAGACGCTCCAATGACTGAATATGAATACCTAACGCACATTCAAGAATTAGGAAACAAAAACAAACTATACAAATCATACATTGGTTTAGGATACCATCCAACAATTGTTCCTGCGGTAATTCAGAGAAATATTTTTGAAAATCCAGGTTGGTACACAGCTTACACACCTTATCAAGCTGAAATTGCGCAAGGTCGTTTGGAAGCAATTTTGAATTTTCAAACTACAGTTATCGAATTAACAGGAATGGAAATTGCTAATGCTTCTCTTCTTGACGAAGGAACTTCAGCAGCTGAAGCAATGGCGTTATTGTTTGACGTTCGTTCTCGTGATCAAAAGAAAAACAATGCTAACAAATTCTTCGTTTCTGAAGAAATTTTACCTCAAACATTATCTGTTTTACAAACACGTTCTACTCCAAAAGGAATTGAATTAGTGGTTGGAAATCATGAAACATTTGATTTTTCAGCTGATTTCTTTGGAGCCATTTTACAATATCCAGGAAAATTTGGTCAAGTAAATGACTATGCTAGTTTTATAGCTAATGCACATGCTAAGGAAATAAAAGTGGCTGTTGCTGCTGATTTTTTATCATTAGTAAAACTAACGCCTCCAGGAGAATTTGGTGCTGATGTAGTCGTAGGAACAACACAACGTTTCGGAATTCCGATGGGTTATGGTGGTCCACATGCTGCTTATTTTGCAACCAAAGAAGAATACAAACGCTCGATGCCAGGAAGAATTATTGGTGTATCTATCGATGCCAATGGAAATCGTGCTTTGAGAATGGCTTTAGGAACTCGTGAGCAACATATCAAACGTGAAAAAGCAACATCCAATATTTGTACAGCTCAAGTTTTATTGGCTGTTATGGCAGGAATGTACGCAGTTTATCATGGTCCAAAAGGATTGAAATATATTGCTAATAAAGTTCACGCATCTGCTGCAACTTTAGCTGACGCCTTGAACAAATTGGGCGTTTATAATGTAAACACCTCTTTCTTTGATACTATTGCTGTAAAAGCAGATGCTTCAAAAGTGAAAGCAATTGCCGAAAAACACGAAGTAAATTTCTATTATGTTGATAACGAAACCATTTCAATTTCTGTAAATGAAACGACTTCAATTTCAGATTTGAATCAAATCATTTCCATTTTTGCGGAAGCTACTGGAAAAGGAAGCTTTACAGTTTCTGAATTATCTACTACAAACAATATCCCAAGTTCGTTAGAAAGAACTTCAACTTTCTTGACGCATGATGTTTTTAACAGTCATCATTCTGAAAGTCAATTGATGCGTTATATCAAAAAATTAGAACGTAAAGATTTATCGTTAAATCATTCTATGATTTCTTTAGGTTCATGTACTATGAAATTGAACGCTGCTGCCGAAATGCTACCATTATCTATGGCAAATTGGAACAGTATTCACCCATTTGCACCAATTGAGCAAACAGAAGGTTACCAAATTATGCTTAAAAAATTAGAGCATCAATTAAATGTAGTTACAGGTTTTGCAGGAACAACTTTACAACCTAATTCAGGTGCACAAGGAGAATACGCAGGTTTGATGGCAATTCGTGCCTATCATTTATCTCGTGGCGATAACCACAGAAATGTATGTTTGATTCCATCATCGGCTCACGGAACCAATCCAGCTTCGGCTGCTATGGCAGGAATGACTATTATCGTAACCAAAACTATGGAAAATGGTAACATTGATGTAGAAGATTTAAGAGCAAGAGCTATCGAAAACAAAGACAACCTTTCTTGTTTGATGGTAACTTATCCTTCAACACATGGTGTTTTTGAAAGTGCTATTTGCGAAATCACTCAAATCATTCACGACAATGGTGGTTTAGTTTATATGGATGGAGCGAACATGAATGCGCAAGTAGGATTAACAAATCCTGCTACAATTGGAGCTGATGTTTGCCACTTGAACTTACACAAAACATTCGCTATTCCTCATGGTGGCGGTGGACCAGGTGTTGGACCAATTTGTGTAAATGAAAAATTAGTTCCGTTTTTACCAACCAATCCTATCATTCCTACTGGTGGAGATCAAGCTATTACTGCTATTTCAGCTGCACCTTACGGTTCGGCATTAGTATGCTTAATTTCTTATGGTTACATTACTATGTTGGGAGCTGAAGGATTGAAAGATGCAACACAATATGCAATTTTGAATGCTAATTATATGAAAGCGCGTTTAGAATCTCACTATCCTGTTTTATATTCAGGAGAAATGGGAAGAGCTGCACATGAAATGATTTTGGATTGTAGAGCTTTCAAAGAAAAAGGAATTGAAGTGGGCGATATTGCAAAACGTTTGATGGACTATGGTTTTCATGCACCAACAGTTTCTTTTCCAGTAGCAGGAACATTGATGATTGAACCAACAGAATCGGAAGATTTAGCCGAATTAGATCGTTTTTGTGATGCGTTAATTTCAATAAGAAAAGAAATTGAAACTGCTACAAAAGAAGACACTAACAATGTGTTGCACAATGCACCTCATACTTTAAATATGTTAACTGCTGATACTTGGGTTTTCCCTTACACCAGAGAACAAGCTGCTTATCCATTAGAATACATTGCAGAAAACAAATTTTGGCCAAGCGTTCGTCGTATTGATGATGCTTATGGCGATAGAAATTTAGTTTGTAGCTGTGCTCCTATTGAAGCGTATATGTAATCTGTAAGTACGAGATACGAAATTAGAAATACGAAGTTAAAGGTTTCAAGTTATTACTTTGAAACCTTTTTCTTTTTATAAAAAATGACTTAAATCAGATTATTAAAACCGTAATCAAGTAACTTTGCATTCTAATTTTTCAAAAAATGAATGATATTCAAACTCAGGAAGACATTTATAAAATTGTGGATGAATTCTACAAAAAATTATTTGCTGATGACAGAATTAGCTACATTTTTACAGAAGTAATTCCAGTTCATTTGAAACTAGAAGAACATCTTCAAATGTTAGTTAAATTTTGGTCACAATCTCTTTTGGGAACTGGTGGCTATTTTAACAATTTGACTCAAATTCATTTAGATGTAAATTTAAAATCGCATTTATCAAAAGAATTGTTTGAAATTTGGTTGACACATTTTGAAGCTGCCATCAATGAAAATTTTGAAGGTTTTAATTGCGAAAGAATGAAAAATATGGCACACAATCTTTCAACGATTATGCAAATAAAAATCGCACAACAGAAAGCGGAATAATTACGACATCAATAATTTTAGCTGTCTTTCTTTGTCTAATTCATAATTAATTCCATATTAACAATTGTTTCTATACAAGCAAAGGTTTTTAATACTATTTTAGTTCTATAATTTGTAAAAAATGAATATAAAAATAACCGGTTCTGGAAGCTATATTCCAACAAAAATAGTAACAAACAAAGATTTTTCTAATCATGTTTTCTTGAATGAAGATGGAACACCTTTTCCGCTTCCTAATGAAGTGATTACTGAAAAGTTCTACGGAATTACAGGAATTGAAGAACGTAGATATGTTTCTGACGATTTACTGACTTCTGACATTGCATTTATCGCTGCAAAAAAAGCAATTGAAGATGCTAATATTGACCCTGAAACGTTAGATTACATAATATTTGCCCATAATTTTGGAAATCAGAAAAAAGGAGCGATTCAAGCCGATTTACTTCCAAGTTTAGCAACTCGTGTTAAACATGATTTGCGAATTAAAAATCCAAAATGTGTAGCATACGATATGCTTTTTGGCTGTCCAGGTTGGGTAGAAGGCGTTATTCAAGCAACCGCATTTATAAAAGCTGGAATGGCAAAAAAATGTTTGGTCATTGGTGCCGAAACTTTATCAAGAGTTACCGATCCGCATGATAGAGATTCAATGATTTATTCTGATGGTGCTGGTGCAACAATTATTGAAGCTGTAGATGGTGAAAACGAAGGGATTTTAGCACATGAATCAGCAACTTATGCTTATGATGAAGCCAATTATTTATTCTTTGGAAATTCATTTAACAAAGACCACGACCCGGATGTTCGTTACATAAAAATGCATGGTAGAAAGATTTATGAATTTGCCATAAGCAATGTTCCAAAAGCCATGAAAGAATGTTTAGACAAAAGCGGAATTGACATCAATCAAGTAAAAAAAATATTGATTCATCAAGCTAATGAAAAAATGGATGAAGCTATCATTCAACGTTTTTACAAATTATACGGACAAACGCCGCCTGAAGGAATTATGCCAATGAGCATTCATAAATTAGGAAATTCAAGTGTTGCCACTGTTCCAACTTTATACGATTCTTTGATTAAAGGAAAAATTGAAAATCAAGAAATTCACAAAGGTGAAGTAATTCTGTTTGCATCGGTTGGCGCTGGTATGAATATTAATGCAATTGTTTATAGAATTTAAAAGAAAGTGCGAAATAAGAAATACAAAGTACAAAGTAAAAATTAGTACATTTGCATCTTTAATTTTCAATGTTCATGTACGAAAAAACATTTCCCAATAAACGCTTTAAGCACACTTTAGAATTTTTACAAAAACACGTTGCTACTTCAGAAACCATCTTTGATTTAGGTGTTCCGAATCCGTTTTCTAAAATCATGGAAGAGAATGGCTATACTGTAAAAAACACCAAAGGTGAAGATTTAGACAACGACCAAACAGCTTTACAGAACGAAAGTTATACCGTTTTTACAGCTTTTGAAATATTTGAACATTTATTGAATCCCTATACTGTTTTACAAAATGTAAAATGTGATAAATTATTGATTTCAATTCCGCTACGTTTATGGTTTTCACCTGCTTACAGAAGTAAAACCGATATGTGGGACAGACATTATCACGAATTTGAAGATTGGCAATTGGATTGGCTTTTAGAAAAAACAGGTTGGAAAATTACTGCAAGAGAAAAATTTACGCATCCTGTAAAAAAACTTGGTTTCAGACCATTGTTGCGATATTTTACTCCAAGATATTATATTGTTTTTGCTGAGAGAAAATAGTTTTCAGTCACAGTTTTCAGTTTTCAGTCTATGAAATATTACATTGCCATTCCATCGCACAACGAAGAAACTTTAATTTCTTTGACACTTCAATCCTTGGTTGAACAAACTGTTTTGCCTACTAAAATTGTGGTGGTGAATGACAATTCTACTGATAATACTGAAGCAATTGTTAATTTATTTGTTTCAAAACATCCTTTTATTTCGTTGGTTAACAAAACTTCAGATGCTATTCATTTACCTGGAAGCAAAGTCATTCAAGCTTTTCAAAAAGGATTAGAAACTTTGGATGAGAACTATGATTTTATTGTAAAAGCAGATGCAGATTTGATTTTTCCAAGCAATTATTTCGAAACGATAATTAAACATTTCAAATCAGATAACAGAATTGGAATGGCAGGCGGTTTTTGCTACATAGAAAAAAATGGCGAATGGATTTTAGAAAATCTTACCGACAAAGATCACATTCGTGGAGCATTAAAAGCTTATCGAAAAGAAACTTTCAAGCAAATTGGCGGATTAAAACCCGAAATGGGCTGGGATACCGTTGATGAATTATTATGTAAATTCTATAATTGGAAAGTGGTTACCGATGAAAGTTTACATGTAAAACACTTAAAACCAACAGGTGCCAACTACAACAAAACAGCTCGTTACAAACAAGGCGAAGCGTTTTATTCTTTAGGATATGGATTTTGGATTACTGCTATTGCTTCTTTAAAATTAGCAATGATGAAGAAAAAACCATTACTTTTTATAGACTACATAAAAGGTTTTTGGAAAGCAAAATCTTCAAAAAAACAACTTTTAGTTACTGACGAACAAGCTAAGTTTATTCGCAATTACCGACTTCAGAAGATGAAAGAGAAACTATTTTAAGTTAAAATCTCACAACTCATAACTCATAACTGCTTCGCCTATTCAAAAAAATAAAAGGATTTATTTTTCCTCGGGTCATAACTTCTCACTATTTTTGACCATATTTTAAAACTATGATGTTAATTCGTTATTTAACGCAAATAGGTAGGTATTTCTTGATGTTGAAAGAAATCTTCAACAAACCAACAAAATGGTCTGTGATGCGAGGATTAATTTTTAAAGAAATTGATGACTTAATTATTGATTCCCTTGGAATTGTTGCGTTTATTTCCTTTTTCGTTGGAGGAGTTGTTTCCATTCAAACAGCATTAAATTTAACTAATCCTTTAATTCCAAAAGAACTTATTGGTTTCGCAACTAGACAATCTATTATATTAGAATTTGCACCCACTTTTATTTCCATTATTATGGCTGGAAAAATGGGTTCATTTATAACATCAAGTATAGGAACAATGCGTGTTACAGAACAAATTGATGCATTGGAAGTTATGGGTGTAAACTCTTTAAACTATTTAGTTTTTCCAAAAATAATTGCACTTCTACTCTATCCTTTTGTAATAGGAATTGCAATGTTTTTAGGAATTCTTGGTGGTTGGATGGCAGGTGTTTATGGTGGATTTACTGCTAGTAACGAATTCATTACAGGTTTACAAACCGATTTTATTCCGTTTCATATTACGTATGCATTTATAAAAACTACAGTCTTTGCCTTAATTTTAGCAACAATTCCATCATTTCATGGTTATTATATGAAAGGTGGCGCGCTTGAAGTTGGAAAAGCAAGTACAGTAGCTTTCGTTTGGACTTCGGTTGTAATTATTTTGGTAAATTATATATTAACTCAATTACTTTTAACAAACTAATTTATGATAGAAGTAAAAAATATCGAAAAATCATTTGGCGATTCAAAAGTATTAAAAGGTGTTTCCACAGTTTTTGAAACAGGAAAAACTAACTTAATTATTGGTCAAAGTGGTTCTGGAAAAACAGTTTTGCTAAAATCATTATTAGGAATTTTCACTCCTGACGTTGGAACGATTTCTTTTGACGGAAGAATTTATTCTGAACTTTCTGCAGATGAAAAACGTGCTTTAAGAACTGAAATAGGAATGGTTTTTCAAGGAAGTGCATTGTTTGATAGTATGACTGTTGAAGAAAATATTGGTTTTCCTTTGAAAATGTTTACCACAAAATCACCTGAAGAAATTAGAGAACGCGTTAACACCGTTATTGACAGAGTAAATCTAATAAATGCAAATCATAAAAAACCATCAGAAATTTCAGGTGGAATGCAAAAACGTGTTGCAATTGCAAGAGCAATTGTAAACAATCCAAAATATCTTTTTTGTGACGA
>Ga0209480_10002085_pt1 | contig 14022 bp, 8 predicted proteins | sample JI61114C2DNA_FD_187501 | JGI IMG/M metagenome (GOLD analysis project Ga0209480, IMG submission 187501) | Wastewater effluent complex algal communities from Wisconsin, to seasonally profile nutrient transformation and Carbon sequestration -... | ecosystem: Engineered > WWTP > Effluent > Algae...
AATGACACCTATATTTTTGGCACAGGCTATGGACAAGATACAATTTACGATAATGACACGACACAAGGTAATCTCGATATCGTTACCTTTACTGCAGGTGTTGCGCCTGAGGACGTCCTCGTTCGACGGATTGGGGAAAATCTCGAGTTACGGATTGTTGGTACAGATGACCGTCTGATTATTGATCGCTACTTCAGTCCGTATGCTCGTAACAACTACTATACTTACGACTTCACTATGAATAAGATCGAAGAATTCCATTTTAGTGATGGTACAGTGTGGAATACAGCAGTAATCCAAGACAAGGCACGCTACACTGACGGGTCAGAATTAGATGAGACAATTTACGGCTTCTATGATCAGCAGAACATCATCCATGCTGGTGCTGGAAATGACATTGTGTATGCTGCTTCACTGGGAGATGAACTTTACGGTGAGGATGGTAACGATAGCTTGTACGGTAGCAGTGGCGCCGATCTACTTACTGGCGCGACAGGAAACGATATCCTTGAAGGTAGCTATGGGAACGACACCTATGTCTTCGGACTCGGTGACGGTATCGATACAATCTATGATAACGACACGACAACAGGTAACGTTGATACTATCGCCTTCCGGACAGGGATCGCTCCTGAAGATGTGCAGGCTACTCGAAGCGGAGACAACCTTGAGCTACGTATTACGGGCACGACAGATACGGTAATCGTTGATCGCTACTTCAGTCCCTACGCTCGTGGTAGTTATTACACATACGATACCTCGATGAACAAGATCGAGCAGATTACATTTAGCAATGGTACGACCTGGGATATTGCGACGATTCTCGATAAAGTTCGCTACATGAATGGAACAGAAAATGCCGACACAATTAGCGGCTACTCAGACCAGCAAAATATCATCAGCGCTGGTGCTGGCGATGATATCGTCTATGCTGGCTCACTGAACGATCAGATAGATGCTGGTGATGGTAACGACACTGTCTACGGCAGTGGCAGCAACAATCACATCACTGGTGGCGCAGGCGACGATATTCTCGAAGGCGGTACTGGTAACGATACGTACGTCTTCGCTCCAGGATTCGGCGTAGATACTATTTACGATAACGACAATGGACAGACGAACGGGATTGATATCGTCGAGTTTGCAGCCGGAATCGCATCTGAAGATGTTGTAGTCCGACGTCTCGGTAACGACGATCTTGAGATCACTGTTGCGGGAACGTCAGATAAGCTCACAATTCAGCGATTCTTTAGCACCTACTATCGTAATAGTTCGTGGAATACGGGCGCTGATTCAAATGCTATTGAAGAGTTCCACTTTGCTGACAATACGATTTGGAGCATAGCAGATATTAAAGAAAAGGTACGCTTCATTAACGGTACGTCTGATGACAATGCACTTTCTGGCTTCTACGATCAGCAGAACATCATTCACGCTGGCGATGGAAACGATACCGTCTACGCATCAAGCGCTCTGGGCGATGAACTCTATGGAGAGGCTGGCAACGATACGCTCACAGGTACTTCAGGCAACGAATTGCTTGATGGTGGTGTTGGTAACGATATTCTTGAAGGCAATACTGGCAATGATACCTATGTCTTCGGACTCGGCTACGGACAAGATGTTATTTACGATAACAGCCAAGGACAGACAGGCACACTCGATAAAGTGACATTCCTCGAAGGAATTGATCCAGCCGACGTGACTGTCAAGCGTCTATCCAATAGCGATCTTGAGCTTACATTCGCTAATTCTACAGACAAATTAACGATCGAACGATTCTTTAGCCCGTACTACAAAAACAGCTCATGGCATACAGGCACAGATTCAAATGTCATCGAAGAATTCCATTTTGCCGATAATACCATTTGGGATCTCGACGATATTAAGAACCTTGTCCGTACGGTTACTGGTACAGATGAAGCCGATATACTGTATGGCTACGAAGACGCCGATACGATCACAGCAGGTGACGGCAATGATACAGTGTACGCAGGCTACAGCAACGATACTATTTACGGCGATGCAGGTGACGACTCGATATATGGCGAAGACGGTGATGACACACTTATCGGTGGCGTCGGAAATGACTACTTACATGGTGCCTATGGCGACGATACATATATCTTTGCTGGGTCATTCGGTGATGATCATATCAACGACTACTACGGTAACGACACGGTACAGTTTAATGATCTCGCTCAAGAGGACATAATCTTCGAGCAGAACGGTGGTGCGTTAAAGATCACCTCAGCCAACGCAACAAATGCTGTATCGGTTGACTACTGGTATTCATACAACGATTACAAAATTGAGACGATCAAAGCCGCCAATGGTAGCACTATTAGTAGCACACAGGTTGAACAGCTTATCCAAGCAATGGCATCATGGTCAAGTACTAATAATGGCATGTCGTGGAGTCAAGCGCTTAGTAGTAATTCTCAAGATGTACACGCGATTACATCACAGTATTGGACAGCTCCTACTGCTTAAGCTTTTATATAGAGCTGGGCTCTGTTAAAATCCTAAGTATTATTATGGGTGAGGGAAAAGGAATATCGCAGTCACGATATAAAGCTCACCCATGGCGAAAAAAGATCAAAAGAAAGATAACACTACAAGTGGCGATATGCCAAAACAGCTTGCCGACAAGAAGGCTAAGCCGCCTGTTGATGCTGGCCTCTATAGCTTCATAAACATTGCACGCTTTCACAATATTCCTGCCGATCCCGAGCAAATTACTCATGCTCTCGCGATCGAAAAAGAGGGGATGACGGAAGCTGATATACTTCGTGCCGCCAAAGAATTTAAATTAAAGGCCAAGGCTTCTAATGTAAGTTTCGATACACTTCCTAAGTTAGCTCTTCCAGCGATTGTTGGTTTCAAGAAAGAGAAATTTGCAATCTTAGCCAAAGTTGATAGCGATAAGCTTCTCATCTTGCTACCAGATGGTACGCCGCCAAAAGTTATGACAAAGGCTGAGTTTACTCGTAAGTGGACTGGCCGAATCATCCTCTTTACGCAGCGATTCTGGAAAGATAGCGATCGCAAATTTGATATCAAGTGGTTCATTCCAACGATCATTAAATACAAAAAACCACTGCTTGAAGTCTTGACGGCTGCGTTCGTACTTCAGATACTTGGTATTTTCGCCCCGATTCTGACGCAAGTTGTGATCGACAAAGCGCTTTCGCACAATAGTACTTCAACCCTTGATGTGATTGTTTTTGGACTCGTCGTCATCGCGTTGTTTGAGGCTTTTATGGGGATTACCCGTAGTTACATCTTTACCCATACGACAAGCCGAATTGATGTTATTCTTAGCTCTCGTCTTTTTAAACATCTCTTCGCACTGCCACTTCGTTACTTTGAAACGCGGCGCGTTGGAGATACCACAGCTCGAGTTATGGAGCTTGAGAATGTACGGCAATTCCTTACTGGTACGCCGCTCACTACGTTGATCGATGTCAGTTTCATGTTTGTATATATAATCGTCATGTTCTTTTATAGTCCAACGCTGACATGGGTAGTTCTAGGTAGTCTGCCATTTTTCATTGTACTATCTGGTGTTATGACGCCACTTCTACGGCGAAGACTCGATGAGAAGTTTGATACAGGAGCCGAGTCGCAGTCATATCTTGTTGAATCAGTAACGGGTGCGCAGACGATCAAATCATTTGCACTAGAACCACAGATTCAGAAAAGCTGGGAAGGTCGTCTGTCAAATTATGTCCGCGCTAGCTACAAAACTGCGATACTCTCTGGGAATGCTGGTGCGCTAGGACAACTGATCCAAAAAGTAGCTGACATTGCCATCCTGTGGTTCGGCGCTCATCTCGTTATGTCGGGTGATCTCACGATCGGTGCATTGATCGCATTTAGAATGCTTTCCGGACGAGTGAGTGGCCCAGTTCTTCGCCTTGTGCAATCATGGCAAGACTTCCAGCAGACTGGCATATCTATCAAGCGACTGGGAGATATATTTAATAGCAAACCCGAACCAACGATGGATCCAACTAAATCACGACTTCCTTCGATTCAGGGCGATATACGATTTGAAAAAGTACGCTTTCGTTATCGTCCGGATGCGGCAGAAGTTATCCGTGACGTTTCATTCGGTATTCGCCCTGGCACAGTCGTGGGTGTGGTTGGACGCAGCGGCTCTGGCAAGAGTACGATATCAAAACTTATCCAGCGGCTCTATGTTCCTGAAGCGGGTAAGATCTTAATTGATGGAGTCGATATTGCGATGACAGATCCTGCATGGTTACGGCGCCAGGTGGGCGTGGTGTTACAAGAAAATTTCCTATTCAATGCGACGATCCGTGAAAATATCGCAATCCATAAGCCATCAGCAAGCATGGACGACGTAGTGCGTGTTGCACAGACTGCTGGTGCGCATGAATTTATTCTTGAACTTCCCGAGGCCTACGATACAGTCGTAGGAGAAAAGGGCGAAGGACTTTCAGGCGGACAGAAGCAACGCATCGCTATCGCACGAGCACTCCTCCATAATCCAAAGATTCTTATCTTCGACGAAGCTACTTCGGCACTCGACTACGAATCAGAGAATATTATCCAGAAGAATCTGAAGCTTATCACAAAAGGACGAACGGTCATTATTATCGCTCATCGCCTTTCGACCTTGAAAGATGTTGATAAGATCATGTCGATTGATCGAGGCCAATTAGTGGAATATGGTACACCGAAAGTGCTACTCGAAAAAAAAGGCTTGTATGCGCACCTCCACAAGCAGCAGTTAGGAGACAATAATGAAACTATTTAAAAAAGAAGATCGTTTACAGTATGAATTTCTCTCAGCTGCCGAGGAGATTGTTGAGACACCGCCATCGCCGTTTGGACGCATTGTCATTTGGCTTTTGACTACACTCCTTGCCATTGCATTTGCATGGTCATACTTTGGAAAACTGGATATCATTGCCCCGGCTACTGGAAAAGTTGTGCCTCAGGGAAGTATTAAGACTATCCAGCCAGCCAGTGCTGGTGTTGTCAAAGAACTTGCCGTCAGTGAAGGAGAGAAAGTAAAAAAAGGACAACTTCTTATTCAACTGGATAACGCAATCGCACTCGCTGATGTCAAAGCAGCCGAACAGGCACTCACTGTCGCCACACTTGAACGAGACATATTTGCTAAAACGATTACAGGCGAAGATGTAACCGCAGCAGTCAATGCCGCCGATATACCTGATACGGTTAAACAACACTTGATCGCGCTTGCTGATTCAAAAGTTTCGGCTAATGAAGTTCAACGTCAACTACTTACGTCGGGTGTAGCAAGTGCACAGCAGCAAGTTGAAAACCAAAAATCTGGAAAGCAGACAATTCAAAGCAATCTTGACAAGCTACGCACACGAGAACAAGAACTTAACCAACAGCTCACCACTGCGAATCCTTTTACTGAGTCTGGTATACGCAGCGAACTGAATGCTACTCGTCAGCAAATTGCTTCGCTCGAAGGCTCACTGCGTGCGCAAGATCAACAGATTACTCAAGCACAGCTTGGTGTGAGTGAAGCGAGCAACAAACTCAACGCCTACAACGCAGATAACACCTCCTCCTCATACTCGGATATTATCGATGGTGATAAACAAATTGCAGAATTAGAAAATGCACTTACAAAAGCAAAGCAGATCGTTGAACAGCTATCTGTAAAAGCGCCTGTCGATGGCACGATACTTACATTGGCAACGAAAACAGTTGGCGGGGTAGTGAACGCAGCTCAACCAATTGTTGAAATTGTACCCGAGAACATTCCCCTCATTGTCGAAGCTACTGTACAGAACAAAGATATTGGATTTATTCAAGTTGGCCAGCCAGTGGTCGTTAAGATCGATGCCTATTCATTCCAACGATATGGCTACCTAAATGGTACAGTTAAGAGTATCAGCCCAGATGCGATCAATGACGAAAAACAAGGGCTCGTATACAAAATGAAAGTCGTCATAGATGACTATCGGACTTCTAAAGATAATACAATCGAACTCGAACCAGGTATGTCAGTAACGGCAGAGATTACGACTGGCAAACGTCGAATCATTGAGTTCTTCCTTGATCCGCTCATGACACATACGGACACGAGTTTAGAAGTACGATAACAACGAGAATTTAACCTGTTGACCGACTGAGACGGCTATGATATATTTTTTTCAAAGGTCTCGTATTAGCGCTTAGGCAGGAAGTCGATCTTCAATGAAATAGTTTAGACCTACCTAGCGTTTGAACGATTCCGCCAGAGGAGATTTCTCATAGCTACACGAGCAAGACTACAACTGTTGGATCATGCAGTATGTCTTTTATCACGCAAATGGACACTTCGCATCGTTAAAGTCCTTAGCTCAGATGTAAAAAGACGTTCTGAACTTTCAAGGCTTCTTCCAGGTGTTACTCAAAAGGTTCTTACTGAAACCCTAAGGGAAATGGAACGCACAGGTATCATTGAGCGCTATATATATCCGACCATACCTCCTCATGTAGAGTATCGTCTGACAATAGTTGGGTTGGGTTTGCTTAGACTTTCTAGTGAGTTTAGGTCATGGTTTGATATGCATCACGAGGATATGTACAAAGCACAAAGGATTTACGATAAACAAAAGAAGAGGGTATCGCAGCCACACTAACACTTCGATTTTTCCTTAGAAAGGTCGAAGTCACGCCAAAACTTGTTTAGGCGGCTATCTAGTAGATGCTTTTTCGACGCTCAGTTGCGTCAAGTACTTCACGGTGACGCAACTTATCACGTTTGTTCTTGCGGCTACTGCGGCGCAGTAGACGGTAGGGGATAAAGAAGATGCCGAAGACTACGTACATCACGAAATACCAGCAAGCTACAAACATCCAAGCACCGCAAATTAGGATTATAGCAAGTGGCGCAAGTAGCAACTTGGCAATAGAGCTGTTGGTCTTGGTTATTTTCCAGATGCGCTGAGCTGATCCAATAAATGAAAAGGGTGCCGATAAAACGACTTTTTCTGATGCAAGTTGACTGTTCATGCATCTATTTTACTCTACTATATTCCGTCTGACATTAATCAATGATAATAGTAGTGCATCCGAAAAGCATTTATCATCTACAATCATTAACTGTTTTAGTGATTACCCCTGGAGATTATATATACTTTAAAGTACCTAATGATTTTTATAGTACTTTAATATCTTTAAAGTGCCGTCTTGTGACACATCTTCACCCCTGGTATTTTTAAGTTAGTGAGAATATTACAGGTGGTTCTCAGCTATCCTATTCTCATTGTAGAGAGTATAAACGTAGGTATGGCAGGTGACTTGCACGAAGCACCAGAGGAGTTCAATGGGGGTTAAGAAAACATTATCTATAGTTACAGTATTCGTAGCCGTCGGCTTACCACTTGTACTTGCAGAGCCCGTCTTTGCGCAGACAGCTGGTGTGAGTAATGTAGAGAACTTTATTAGAAACGTTATCACAGTGCTTGCAGGTTTGGCTGGTCTTGTTGCGACTGGCTTTTTCGTTGTCGGGGGTTTTACCTATATCACGAGTTCGGGTAATCCTGAGCAACTGGACAAGGCGAAGCGCACGCTCACATGGTCGGCGATTGGTCTTGCTATCGTCATTGCGGCGTTCGTGCTTGCAAATATAGTTACGAGTCTCGCAAAACAAGCATTCGGAAGTTAGGAGGCAACTATGTGGGGTTTAGAAAGCGCCCTGCCAGCAGGTCTAACATTTTTTGCTGATACTTCATCGGCTATTACCTCCATGCGTGAGTATGTTATGCCAGTTGTCCAGATTCTGTCTGGTCTCGCAGGTCTTGTCTGTGTTTTCTTCATTATTCAAGCTGGCTATCTTTATATAACTAGTAGTGGTAAGCCGGAACAGATGGATCACGCCAAAGAGGTGCTTAAAAAGGCGCTTCTCGGTCTCGTTATCGTATTAGCGGCTATTACGCTCACGACCATTCTCGTGAGTGCCTACGGCTCACCTCATGATACTAGCAATGCGACTCTACCAAGCCTCGAGGCAATCAAGGAAAAAGAGCAGAATAACGGTCTCCTCGATATGGTCACCAAAGCAATCACTGGCGTATTAGCGCAGATAATTAATGCCGTTGCAACGCCATTTCTTTCAGCACTCGACTTTTTTACCAAAGCCACCCCTTCCATGGCAAGCAACCAGACGGTTTTTAACTTTTGGTTAGCAATGGTAGGTATTTGCAATGTGCTGTTTATCCTTGTGATAGTACTGATAGGGTTTCATGTGATGAGTGCTTCAGCACTAGGCTTTGATGAGGTAGAACCCAAGCACTTATTGCCACGGGTAGCGATGATATTCGTATTAATGAATACATCTATCTTCATCATTGATGGCATTATTGCATTATCGAATGCGCTTATTAAAGCAGTCGGCTTAATATCAGGCTCCTCAACAGTTTGGAGTACTCTCATGAAAGTAGTTGAGGAAACATCCAGCCTCGGTATTGCAGCGCTGCTCATCATGGTGTGTTTTGTTATCTGCTCAATAATCTTGTTAATCTACTATGTAATACGCTTGGTAACACTTTATCTAGGAGCGGTACTTGCACCGCTTATTAGTCTAATCTGGTTAATTCCTGGCTTTCGTGACTTCGCCGAAACAGCATTTAAAACCTATCTTACAACCATATTTGTCCTATTCGTCCACGTAGTCATACTTCAGCTATCAGCATCGCTGCTCACTGGAATGGCGACAGCCTCTGGCAATAATGCCGTGCCAAACACACTCATGGCTATGGTAACGGGTATCGCCACTATACTAATGCTGCTCAAGGCACAGGGAGTTATGATGCAATTTAGCTACGCAAGCATGGGGGCGCGCAATATGAAAAAGCTCGGTGGTCAGTTTATAAATGGTGTAAGCTACATGACTGGCAAGAGTAAATCAGCTGCAAGTGCTATTAGTTCCAAGACTGATAATGCCAAGAAAACACGTATGATATCGAACGTGGAGTCAAAAGCCGTTCGTACGGGTAGAACGCAAAGTGTCAGGTATCCAAACAAGAAAGGTACTGCCGAAGTTACACATACAGCAACTCCGACGAATACTAAAAGCTCGTCCAGGACAGGTACGACTTACGAGGCACCAAAAGTCAAAGTAACGCGTGTTGGCCATCCAAAGAATAGCAGTAAGGACAAGATATCATGAAAATAACCGTTGTACCAGCGCAAATCACTACCGTTGAGGATCGTATCATAGGTAGTCTTGGCTTTTCACAAATCTTACTACTTGTCATACCTATATTTGTTAGTGCTGCTGTGTTTGCCATCGTGCCGCCCTTCATGGTTGGAGTAGTCTACAAGTATGTCATTATGTGCGTCGTAGCGTTAATTTTCTGTGTCCTCGCTGTTCGCATCAAAGGCAAGATAGTAGCATCGTGGCTCGTAACAATTCTTCGTTACAATGTCCGACCGAAGTACTATCTATTCAATAAAAACGTTACGACTCTGCGCGAAGACTACCCGAACAAAAAAGAGACCAAGGAATCAAAGAAGGCTGCTGAGACAAAGATCACAAAAACAGTCATTCGACATCGGCTCGATATACCTGCCACTGCCAAAGTCCTTGCTGCCATAGAAAATCCCGCCGCCAAAATCCGTTTTGAAACTGGAAAGAATGGAAATCTACATGTTCGGCTTACAGAAATCGAAAAATAACACTAGCTCACGTAATCAGATTGCTATCAAAGGAGTACGCGATGGTATTTTACTACTCCCAAACAATGAGTATCGCGCTATCTTGCAAGTCTCATCACTCAACTTTGAACTGCGCAGTGAGGAAGAGCAAGATGCCATCATTGAGACTTACGAGAGCTTTCTCAACTCAGTCGGTTCTAGCTTGCAGATATTAGTACGAACGCGTGAGATTGACATGGATAAATATCTTGAAGACTTACGAGAACGGTTTGAAGGTGAAGCTGTGCCGATCTATCGTGCCCAACTGCAGAATTACGACGAGTTTATCCGTTCGCTTATCAACGATAATAAGATTCTAACGCGGCACTTTTACATCATTGTGCCGTGTAAGGTTAGCGGTAAAACAGATTTCGATCTTGTCGCAGAGCAGCTAAGGATACAGCTTGATATCATCGCAAAAGGTATGAGTAGGCTTGGTATGCACACTGACCAGCTCGATAGCCTCGAAGTGCTTGATCTGTTTTATAGTTTCTACAGTCCTACTCAAGCAAAAGTACAGCCGTTGACCGAGCAAGCTCTGCAAATTATTCACACTGCCCTCATTGAGAAAGGAGAAACCCATGATGAACAAACTAAATAAACTCACCAACGTTCGCCAAAAACTCATAGAACCAATTGTTGCGCCTGCGAGAAAACGCAAACAGGCGCATATCGACCGCCAAAAGGAAATGAACATCACATTTGGCGAGCAAGATGCTGTTGATGTATTATCATACGCTGGCCTAGAGGAGAACATTGACCATCTTTGTATCGATGGCGTATACCTGCGAACCCTATACATCTCTGGCTATCCGTTTGTTGCAAACTCCGGCTGGATGGACAGCCTCATCAATTTCAATCACGACACCGACATAAGTTATCACCAGCACGAAGTGAGTGCCTTGTCGGCTTTACCAAAACTACACCGTAAGATTACCGAACTAGAGAGCACGAAGCGTGCCATGATGAGAGCAGGTAAAATCGTTGGCTCAGAGATAACCGATCCGCTTGAATCAGCTATCGAACTACGTGACAAGATCCAGCGTGGACAAGAAAAACTATTTCAAATGGCAATCTACATTAGTATTCGCGCCGAAAGTCTAGAAGAACTAAATAAGATCACGAAGCTTCTTGAAGCCACTATGTCGGCGCGACTATTTTATTCCAAAGTAGCACGCTACCAGCAACTCGAAGCTCTACAGAGTATTTTACCGCGCGGACAAGATCAACTAGCGCAAAAACGCAATCTCGATAGCTCAAGTGCAGCACTTACATTTCCATTCATGTCATCAGAACTAGTGCAAGAAAGCGGTATATTGTATGGCGTAAACAAGTCGAATAACTCACTCGTTATTCTTGATCGTTTTAGCCTACATAATGCTAACTCAATCACATTTGCACAGTCTGGAGCAGGTAAAAGCTACACGACTAAAGTAGAGATACTCCGCCAGCTCATGCAAGGTACGCGTGTTATAGTTATTGACCCAGAACGAGAATACAAGCGTCTCACGGAATCTGTTGATGGTACATATATCAAGCTGTCAGCTAGAAGTAAGCAAAAGATCAATCCATTTGATCTCGCCACGACTTTCCACAAAATTACCGACCTATCCGAACATACGCAAGACCTCACGGAAGTGATTGGACTCATGGCAGAAGGCTTATCATCACGTGAGAAAGCGGCTGTCGATAAGGCAATTATCACAATATACAAGAAGTCTATGAAGAATGCACACCCGCTACTCGAAGACCTATATACCGAGTTACGTAAGCTTGGCCAGATGAAATTGTGCGAAAAGCTTGAAAAATATATCTCAGGTTCGTTAGCCGAGGTATTCAATTCGCAGACAAATATTGAACTAGATAATCGCCTCGTTATTTTCGATATCAAAGATTTGCCAGAAAGCTTACGACAGATAATGATGCTCATTATCTCCAACTTTGTAAAAAACCAGGTTATGGCTAAGCCCGAAAAACGTCTCCTGATTATTGATGAGGGATGGCTATTGCTTGAACATGAAGAGTCGGCACGCTTCGTAGCAGGCCTAGTACGCCGTGCTCGAAAATACTATTTGGGTGTATCGATCATCTCGCAGCAAGCAAATGATTTCCTCAAAAGCGACTACGGAAGGGCTATTGCTTCACAAAGTGCTTTGCGTATATTGATGCGCCAAGATACAACTACGATAAAAGGGGTCGTAAGTGAGTTTAATCTAAGTGAGTACGAGCAAAGTTTCTTACTAACCTGCGAACGTGGCGACGCACTCGTTATTGCAGACCAAAATCATGTCGCCGTTAGAGTGGTTGCATCCGACAAAGAGCATCCACTTATTACGACTAATCCTGCGGAGCTGTATTCATCATGAATCAAGGAATGGCAATGTTTGCCATAGGCTTCAATCTCAAGAAAATACTCATACTAATAGTAGTTACGATGTTTGTTATTCTGAGCCTACCAGTGATAGCTGTTTTTTCTATGGGTACGCCGACTCTCGATTGGCTAGCCAACACTCCTAACGCTAAAACAGCCGAAACTCGCGGCTTTTATATGGGTGGTGCCGTGCCAGGTAATACCTATGCATGGGGTAACTGCACTTACTGGGCTTTCGCTATGCGCCTCTGGGCAGGGAGCCCAATTCCAACAAGCTGGGGCAATGCCAATACGTGGGATGATCGCGCCAAGGCTAATGGCTATCTCGTCAACCGTACGCCTGCTGCTGGCGCTATCTTTCAAACTGACGAGGGTGGATGGGGACATGTTGCCTATGTCATTGCTGTTAATCCAGCAAGTGGTGACTGGACAATATCAGAGATGAACGCCCCGACGCTCAATGTCGTCTCGCAGCGTACATTTTCAAAAGAAGCGGCCGAACAGTATACATTTATTCACAATAAGATAGGAGCACAGCCATGGACACCCAATCCCATTACGTCGATGCCGCCATACGGCACTGGCCTACAGCCCTAATTATCATCTCCTCGATAGTTTTAGCCGCGATTATCTTTCTGGTTGTTCGTACTATTATGAACCGTCGCTTTCTGCTAGCTCGTGACATGGTATGGCTAGAGATTACACCACCTTCGAACATCGCCAAGACACCAGAGGCAACCGAGCAGTTATTCTCAGTGCTTCATGGTGCACGTGCGGCTCGGTCGCTCAAAGACAGACTGATCAATCGTTCACCAGTGATGAGTTTTGAGATCACTTCAACTCGCAAAGATGGCATTCGTTATTTGCTGCAAATTGAGAAATATCGTTCATCAAACATACAAAAGGCCATCACCTCATACATCCCAGACTCAAAGGTGAAGGAGGTCGAGCGTGACATGGACGGCTCGTATCGCGTCATTGAGTTTAAGGAAACTGGTCATTATGTACTTCCACTGACACTTACCTCAATTATTGAACAACACGACCCGCTTGGATATGTAACTGGCGCAATGACACAGCTCACCGATGACGAAGAAATGGTGCTACAGCTCGTCGCCACGCCCGTTCGCTTGCGTGAAGCCGATATGCTCTCGCACAGGATACTCGGCAATGAAAACATCTTACAGCAAGTCAGCGGTAAGCAGTTATTGGCAATGGGGCGTTTTACTAATATATTCGGCAAGGCGGCGTCGAGTGTGACCGATCTGACGGGTGAGGTCTATATGGGTATGACTTCGAGTCACAGAGAGAACTATAGTGCCAAGACACGAGACGTACAGCAGCAATCAAAAATCGCCACGCATGACCGTCCAGCCAGAGTCTTGAGCGCCTTCGAACTTGAACTCATGGAAACGATGCACCAAAAAGTCACACGTCCGCTTTTTCAGGTCAATATACGAGTACTTGTTAAAAGTCCCGAGGCTAAACAGCATATTGCTGCACTCAAATCCGCACTCGATGGCTATAGCGTGCTTCCATATCAATCACTTAAGGCAAAACATACGTTACCATTCGTTGATACACTACGCCAGCGTGCCGCCACGCGTCGGCTACCATCACTACGACGTCATTCAGCGACTATTCTTGCTTCGACAGAGCTAGCGAGCCTGTTTCATTTTCCATCAAGTCAAGTTAGCAAAACTGATAACCTCATCACATCACTCAGTCGCACTTTACCAGCGCCAGTTTCGCTCAAACAAAACAAACAATTTGATGTGATTATTGGTAAAAACGAACATCACGGTGACAGCACGCCAATAGGCCTCACCGAGCAAGAGCGCGAGCGCCATGAATATATTATCGGCGGCACTGGCAGCGGCAAAACAACGATGTTGCAATACGAAATAGTCCAAGATATGCAAAATGGTAAAGGAGTAGCGGTCATGGATCCGCAT
>Ga0209480_10002087_pt1 | contig 14010 bp, 10 predicted proteins | sample JI61114C2DNA_FD_187501 | JGI IMG/M metagenome (GOLD analysis project Ga0209480, IMG submission 187501) | Wastewater effluent complex algal communities from Wisconsin, to seasonally profile nutrient transformation and Carbon sequestration -... | ecosystem: Engineered > WWTP > Effluent > Algae...
AGGAGCCCCTGGTTGTCCAGCTCCGCCGTTTGCTGGCGGAGCCCGCCTTCCGCTGGTTGTGCCTGGGCTGCGGCATTGCCGGCGTCTCGGGCTACGGCTACGGCACCTGGATGCCGAGCTTCCTCGTGCGCTCGCACGGACTGTCTATCGCGCATGCCGGTCTGGTGTTCGGTGTGGCCAGCGGCCTGGGCGCCGTCGCCGGCTCGCTGTTCAGCGGTTGGAGCTGCGACCGCCTGGTCGCGCGGGATGCACGCTGGCAGGTGGGCTTGCAGATGCTCGGCGTGCTGCTGGCCGTGCCTTGCGCGCTGGCGCTGCTGTTGTGGCCCGGCGGCGGTGCGTGGACCATCGTGGGCGTGGCGGTACCGCACGGCATGAGCTTCGCGCTGCTGTTCGGCTTCTTCGCCAGTTGGTGGCCGTCGCTGAGCTACAGCGCGGTCAGCCAGATGGTGCCGGCGCAGGAGCGCGCCGTCGCCGCGTCGGTGCTGAACCTCTTCATCACGCTGTTCGGTGTCGGCGTCGGCCCGCTCGTCACCGGCATGCTCAGTGATCTGCTGACCCCCGTCTATGGCGCGCAGGCGCTGCGGCTTGCGTTGGTGGCCGTGATCTGCCTGATGGTGCTGACGGCGCTGCTGTTCGCTGCCGCAGTCGCTCCTTACCGACAACGTCTTCGAACCCAGGCGGCCTGAATGCCCAACACCCCTGACTCGTCCATGCCACTGAGGTCGACATCCATGCCGGCCTCCCCGGTCCCCGTCGTCTTCATCACCGGCGCCAGCCGCGGCATCGGCGCGGCCGCGGCCGTGGCCTTTGCGCGTGCCGGCTGGCGTGTGGCGATCAGCGCCCGCACGCAGGTCGAAGGCCAGCGGCTGGATCACCAGCTGCGCCGCCCGGACGACAGCCTGATGGCCGGCAGCCTGGCAGCGACCGCCGCGGCAGCGCGCGCTGCCGGCGCAGAGGTGTTTACCCACGCCATGGACCTGATGGACACCGCCTCGCTCGACGCGGCTCTCGATGCCGTGCTCGCGCACTTCGGCCGCATCGACCTGCTGTTGAACAACGCGGTCTACCAAGACCGCGAGACGAACGCGCTGATCCGCGACCTCGACGATGCCGCCCTGCAGCGCACGCTGTTCGCCAACGTCATCGCGCCCTACCACCTGGTGCGACGCGCAATGCTGGTGATGGCTGCGCAGGGTGGCGGCCAGATCGTCAACATGAGCTCGGGCGCCGGCAAGGCCGACCCGCCGGTGCCGGCCGACCAAGGCGCCTGGGGCTTTGCGTATGGCGGCTCGAAGGCCGCGCTGGCGCGCCTGGCGGGTTGCATCAATGTTGAATACCGGGCGCAGAGGATCCGCGCGTTCAGCGTCAACCCCGGCTTGGTCAGCACCGAGGCCGTGACGGCGACGCTGGGCGATGGCGGGCTGCTTGAGCAGCGCTACGGCGCCATGAAGCCAACCACCATCGCTGCGGCCCTGGTCTGGCTGGCGACCGACCCGCGCGCCGCGGCACTGGCCGCCGACCCGGTGATGATCGACCTGCAGGATCTGGTGCGTCAGTACGGCCTGACGGATTGATGACAACGCTGACTCACAGAACCAACACCATGGCCACGAAGAAGACCATCCGCGCTCCACAGAAGTCACGCACCGAGAAGCCTGCACCGAAGAAGCCTGCACCGAGCACGGCGCTCTCTGCAGCACGCAAGGCCTCCGAACTGCACACACGTTACGGCGGCTGGGCCTTGGTCTGCGGCTCGGCCGAAGGCATGGGCGCGGCTTACGCCGGGCGGCTGGCGCGCGAGGGCTTCGACCTCGTGCTGCTCGACATGAACGCGCCGGCGCTCGATGCCCAGGCCAAGCGATTGCAGGCCGAATTCGGCATCGAGACGCGCACGCTGGCGTGCGACCTGAGTAAACCCGCGCTCGTGTCAGCAGCGCTCGATGCGCTGGCGGATGTCGAAGTCGGGCTGCTGGTCTTCAACGCCGCGATCGGCGCCGTCGGCCCCTGGTCTGAGGTGAGCCTGGCGACCAAGATGCTCGCCGTCAACGTCAACGTGATCGCGGTGCTGATGATGACCGACCGCCTGTCGCGCCCGATGCTCGAGCGTGGCCGCGGCGGCGTCATCCTGACCTCGTCGATGGCGGCCCTGCAGGGCGCGCCCGGGCAGGCCGTCTATGCCGCCACCAAGTCCTTCGACCTGATCCTCGCGGAGTCGCTGTGGGGCGAATTGAAGGACAGTGGCGTCGACGTGCTGGCGCTGATTCCGGGCATGGTGCGCACGCCCAACTTCAAACGCTCAGGCGCCGACAGCGGCGAGAACATGCTGCTGGCAGCCGTGGAGCCAGAAGTGGCGGTCGACGAGGCACTTGGTGCGCTCGGCAAGGAGCCACGCACAGTGCCGGGTCGCGGCTGGAAGCTCGCCGCCGCGGCGTCGAACCTGGTGCCACGCAGGACGATGATCGAGTCCATCGGCAAGCGCATGCGCGGGTTGAAGAAGCAACCCTGATCTTGGCGATCCAGGCCGCGCGTTGGGCGCGGGTCGCGGAGCAGCGTCAAGTGCCCGCCTGCGCCGCCGCGACCTTCTTGGCCCAGGTGTAGTCGGCCTTGCCGGCCGGGCTGCGCTGCATCTGGTCGACGAGGCAGACGACCTTGGGCACCTTGTAGCCGGACAAGTGGTTGCGGCAGATGCGGTCGAACTCGGTGCGGTCGAAACTGGCGCCGGCCGCCACCTGCACGACCGCGGCTACCTTCTGGCCCCAGCGCTCGTCGGGCACCCCGACCACCTGCACGTCGCCCACGGCGGCATAGCGCCGCGCGGCCTCTTCCACCTCTTCGGGATAGATCTTCTCGCCGCCGCTGTTGATGCACTGCGAACCGCGGCCGAGGATCACGTACTGGCCGTCGACGTCGATGCGGGCGCGGTCACCCGTCAGCACCCACAGCCGTCCACTCAGGGTGATGAAGGTCTCGGCACTCTTCTTCGGATCGCCGTAGTAGCCGATCGGCGTGTAGCCCGTGCACGCCAGCGTGCCCTCGCTGCCGGGCGCGGTGACGATGCACAGCTCGTCGTCGATCACTGCCAGGTCGGGCCGCGGCTCCATCTGCAACATGCCGTCGCTGCCCGGTGGACGCTCCTTGCCGCCGACCAAGCCGGCCTCGGACGAACCCATCGAGTTGTTGATCGAAATGTGCGGCAACAAGGCTTTCAGCCGTTCCTGCAGGTGCTTGGAGAACACCGCCCCGCCGTTGCCGAAGGTGCGCAGGTGCTGCAGGTTCCAACGCCCTGGTTGGATCTCGAGCGCGCGGATCAGCGGCAGCGCCATGGCATCACCGACCACGGACAGGATGTTCACGCCGTCGCGCACGACGATGTCCCAGACATGCTCGGCATCGAAGCTGGGCTGGTCGTTGACCACCACCGTGTGGCCGGCCAGCAGGCTGATCAGCGTGGCCCACATCGCTGCGCCGTGCATCATCGGCGCGGTGGCGAAGTAGGTCAGTGCCGGCCCGTGGGGAACGAACTCGGCCAGTTCCTCGGGCGTTTTGATGGGCGGCCGGCCGAAGTAGATGCCGCCGCCGCCTAGCGCGGCCATCAGGATGGACTTGTGCGGCCACATCACGCCCTTGGGCATGCCGGTGGTGCCGCCGGTGCACAGCATGTAGATGTCGATGTCGCTGCGGTCCGGATCGGACAGCGTGGGTGCGCTGCTGGCGAGCACTTCTCCGTAGTTGAGGGCGCCCGGGGCGTCGCCGCGCTGCCCCACGCGCAGCAGCAGCTTCAATGTCGGGACGCGTGAAGCCGTCCGGTCGACTTCTTCGTCGAACGCGGCGCCGAAGACCAGCGCCTTCAGCTCGAGCGTGCTGAACAGGTAGGCCAGTTCCTCGGCGACGTAGCGGTAGTTCACGTTGACCGGTGCGGCACCGATCTTGCAACAGGCGAAGAAGGTCTCCAGGTACTCGGCCGAGTTGTAGAGCTGGATGCCGACGTTGTCGCCACGACGCACACCGCGGCTTCGCAAAGCCGAGGCCAGCCGGGAGGCACGCTCGTCGAGCTGGCGGAAGCTGAGTTGCTGCGCACCGCACTTGAACGCCACGCGCTGCGGCACTACCGAAGCCACGATCTCAAACAGGTCGGCCAGGTTGAAGGTTCGGTGCGTGCTCACGGCAAGTCTCCTCGTTGGTCGCTGGCGGATTGTTCGGGGACACCCACCGGTCCCCATCGTCCAAACAGGGTATGCAGCGCAGGCCGTGCTGGCGAAAATTCCCTTGTTGCGCCTCGTGCGGCGCGGTTCTTCAGGAGATGCCATGGCCACGACCAAAGACTATCGGATTGGCGAGTTCACCTTCCCACGCGGCTGGTTCATGATTGCCGAGGCGTCCGAGCTCGATACGCACAAGCCCCTGGCGGTGCGATTCTTCGGCAAGGACTTCGCGCTCTACCGCGGCCGGGCCACTGGCAAGGTGATCTTGCTGGACGCCTACTGCCCGCACATGAAGACCCACCTGGCGGCGCCCAACAAGACCAGCTATGTGATCCAGGACGGCCTGGGCACCAACATCGAGGGCGACGCCATCCGCTGCCCGTACCACGCCTGGCGCTTCGGGCCGGACGGCAAGTGCGACGACATCCCCTACCACCAGGGGCCGATTCCTGCAGCCGCCTGTGTCAAGAGCTGGACCGTGGTGGAGAGCCTGGGAGCCGTCTTCGTCTGGCACGACCCCGAGGGCGGCGAGCCCGAGTGGGAACACCCCAGCCTGCCGCAATGGGACAACCCGGCTTGGGTGCGCCCGAAATGGGACCACCTTGGCATCGTCAACCAGCACCCGCAGGAGCTGGTGGACAACATCTGCGACTACGGCCATTTGAGCCCGATCCACGGCTCGACCGTCAAGCGCTTCGAGAACGAGTTCATCGGCTACAAGGCCACGCAGCGTCAGTGCGGTGGCCACCGCACGCTGGTGGCTCCCGACGGTGGCGTCAGCCCCGACCTGCACACCATCACGACCTACCACGGCCCGGGCGTGCTGATATCCGACCTGACGGGCATGTACGAGGGCGTGATGCTGATCACGCACACGCCGGTGGACGACGGCTGCGCGAAGGTCTGGCACGCACTGATGGTCCGGGCTCCCAGCGGCAACGCAGTGGCCACCAAGACCGACGCCATCGAGGCCGCCCATTTCCAGGAGATGGCACTGACCGCCTTCGTCCAGGACATCGAGGTCTGGAACCACAAGGCGCCCTGCATCAACGGCCTGTTCATCCCCAGCGACGGCGCCTTCATGAAGGCCCGCATCTGGTACAAGCAGTTCTTCAACCCGCGGGCGAAGAAGCAGGAGTACCTGGACCAGGCCGAAGGGGTGTACGTACCGCGCGGCATTCCGCCCTACACCGACCCCAAGCTCGCGGCCTGAGCGCGCCCCCCAGGCCGGCCTCGCCGGCCGCCCCCCGCGGAGGGTATGAGCAAAGTGGCAGAGCCACATTTGAGCAAGCGGCGCGAGCATAGCCCTGATCGCCGCCTCGGCGTCAGAGGCGGCGTCACGGCCGGAGTCACGGCCGACTGTGGGTGACGCGCGCGAACATGAAGACGCTGCGATCCAGCTCGGCCCATCCGGCCAGGTCGGCGGGCAGCGCGTGCCGCAGATCTTGCGCGCCCAACGCCTGGCGCGCCTTTTCGGGTGACTCGAACCACCATTCGGCGATACCGTCGTAGTCGTAACCCGGCGGCGGCTCGACGTGCACGTCGTTGTGCACCACGCGAACGGCACCGGCGATCGCAGCCGCCTTCAGCTCGCTCGCCGCGCCGCCCGCCCAGGCCCGTTGAAACTCGTCGCGAGACATTCCTTGGCGCCGGCGCAGGAAGCCCACCACGCAACAGCTGCCACGGGGCGCATCGCGCAGCACGCGCTCCTGGCAAACCAGGGTGAACTCACGCACGTAGGTCGAGAACACGCGTGGCTCGTCGGGGCGCATGATGGCCAAGGTCTCCGCGTCGTTCCAGATGTCGGTGGCAGCCTGCAGGTCGCGCAGCACAAGCAGGTTCACGCCGTCGTAGTCGCTGCTGGCCCCCGGCAGCGGCGGGCCTTCGAGCACGCGCGAGCACTGCGTCACCGACAGCACCTTGCCGCGCACGTTGGTGCATCCCGCGCCGAGCGCCGAATGCTCGCGCCAGGCCTGAGGAAACTGTTCGGGTGCCAGCGCCGGGTTGCGCTGGGCGAGGTAGATCATCTTCCAGCCCATGCTTTGCATTCCTCTCATTCAACGATGGTCTTGCTGTAGCGCGGCGGCTCGCCAAGCGCAGCGCGAAAACTCGGCGGCAAGCGGCCGTCCAGGTCGGTGACACCGTACTCGCGCGCCAGCTCGGCACCGATCCAGACACCGCCGCTGCGCTGCATCAGGGCTGGGTCGCGTGACAGTGCATCGATCACGCGGCCGCTGAACTGCGGCGACTCCATGCTGCCGCGCAGCGGCGCATACTTGCCCGCCATCTCCGGGTCGCTCAGAGCCCAGGCGGTGCGCTCGGTGTCGAGCAGTCCCATCCACAGTGACACCACGGCCACGCCGTGCGCTCGCAGGTCGACCGCCATGTCGTGTGCCATCTTGTCCGCCGCCGCCTTGCCCGCGCCGTAGGCAGGGCCATGCATGTAGCACACCGATCCGTAGGACGAGGTATTCACAATCAGGCCAGCGCCCTGCTCCACCATCAGAGGCGCGGCGTGCCAACTCGACACATAGTGCGATCGCAGGCCCACGTCGAGCAGGTCCAGCATGTGCAGCGGCTTGCGCCAGAACGGGCCCGGCTGGGTCAACTCGGCCGGAATCTGGCAGGCGTTGTTGACCAGGATGTCGAGCCGCCCCTGCTCGCGCCGGACGCGCTCGAACAGTGCCGCGACCTGCGCGTCGTCACGGTGGTCGCAAGCCACTGGAATGCCCTGGCCGCCCACGGCATCGATGGCCTGTGCCGTCGCGCCGATGGTGCCCGGCAGCGCCGCGTCGCCCTCTTGGACGCTACGGCCGCTGACATAGACGACGGCACCGGTGCCACCGAGGGCCAGGGCGATGCCCTTGCCGGCGCCGCGGCTTGCACCGGTGACCACGACGACACGACGCTTCATCAGGCAAGCTCCTTGCTGTGCACGGCGGTATTCGCCTTAGGAACGGCCCGGCGCTTCATGCGGCCTCTCCAAGGGCAGCACGACGCGCTGCCGGGTAGGCGCGCATGGCGCTTGAAAAGGCCAGCCAGGACGGTGCCAGCAGCGCCACCATCAGCGCCAACGCCCAGCGCAGCGGGTCACCGCTGACGTGGCCGGCCAACAGGTCACTCACGGCGCCGGTCAACACCGGGCCTATGCCACCGCCGCCAACAGCGCCGGCCAGCATCAACATGGCGTTGGCCGTGCCGCGCCGCGCAGGCGCGACGACCAGGCTCAAGGCTGCGTAGGATGGCGCGACCCACCAGGCGATAAAAAACCCGAAGGCGATCACCAGCGCGACGGCGAGTGCGGTGTCGCGCGGCCCGAGTGCAAGATAGGCCAGCCCGAGCGGCAGCGCCGCGCCGATGCCGACCAGAGGCACGCCGAGCTGCCAGCGCGCGTCGCGACGCGTGAGACGATCGGCGAGCGCGCCGGAGGCGAGGTTGCCCAGCACCGAGCCCAGTGCCGACAACCCCGTGATCCAACCAACCGCCTCCGGCTCCAGGCCGTGCACGCGTACTAGGTAGGCAAAGTTCCAGGTTCCGAACGAGATTCCGGCCAGCAGCGCGAGCGCCGCCGCCACGATCAGCCAGCGCGCCACCGGCTCTGCCAGCACGGCGCGCACGGCGCCCTGCTCCATCGGCGCTGTCGCGACCCCGCCAGCTGCAGCGATCGGTTCGCCACGAAGCGGCTCGCGCGCCCAATAGCGCAGCAGCACCGCGACCGCCAGAGAACCCAGGCCGATCGCCGCCAACGTCGCCCGCCAGCCATAGCGCTGCGCGAACCAGGCGCCGCCGATCAGCGCCATCAGCGAGCCGGCGCTGGCGCCCATCGCGAACACGCTCATGGCTCGCGAACGCGAGGCAGGCGGGAAGAGATCGGCGATCATCGACAGAGACGCCGGGCCGCCGCCGGCGTCACTGATGGCGCTGCCCATGCGGGTCACGGCCAGGGTCCACGCGCCATTGGCCGCGGCGCCGAGCGCCGCCAGCGCGCCGCCGATGCCGCGACACAAGGCCACCAAGGTACGGCGTTCGCGGCGGTCGGCCAGCCGGCCCAGTGGCAGTGCGATGGCGCCAAAGGCCAGCGCGAATCCCAGGCCGGTCACAAGCCCGACCTGCAGATCACTCAGGCTGAACTCGGCCTTCACCGGGACCAGCAGCACGGCCAAGATCTGGCGGTCCATGAAGGCCAGCGCCGACAGCAGAGCCAGCAGCGCCAATGTCAGGCGAGCGCGCGGCGCTGCGTGCTGTGTCGGTTGGGGCATCGCGTGGCTTTCCTGCGCCACGGGCAATCGATGGCGATGCTGGCCATTCTTCGCGCGGCGCCGCCGCGGGCCATCGTCCGGCCGGACGATGCCACGGGATGGCGCCGACCTAGAGTGCCACGATTCACTCACACCCGCGCCCTTGCCTTCAGGAGAATCGCTTGATCCACCTCATCCGCATCGCCGTCGGCGCGACAGTGGCCCTCACCCTGTGGGCCTCGACAGGGCCGGTGCTGGCCCAGGCTGCTGCGCCCGGCGCGGCGCCGCCTCTCGATCCGGCGCGCCTGATGCAGGGCTTCCCGCCGCCGCCCGAGTACCGCATCCACATCGGCAACTGGCAGGCCTGGCCGCAGAAGATCTGGTCCTTCCAGCACACGCGCGAAATCTTCCCGACGCGACGCCTGGCGCCGGTGGGCCCGGTGCGGCCTTTGCCGCGCGCGTTGATCGACCTCGAGGGGCTGCAGGTCGGCACGCCCGAAGCTCCGCAGACCTGGCCTCAAATGCTGCAGGCCATACACGTTGATGCGGCGCTGGTACTGCACAAGGGCCGCATCGTCGAAGAGCGCTATCTCAACGGCATGAAGCCCACGACGCCGCACCTGATGTTCTCGGCCACCAAATCGATGGCCGGCTTGATGGCCGCTGTGCTGGTGGCCGAGGGCAAGCTCGATGCGAACGCGATGGTGGCCGCGGTGCTGCCGGAGTTGGCCGACAGCGCCTGGGCCGGTGCCACCGTGCGCCAGGTGATGGACATGACCGATGGTGTGCGCTTCACCGAGATCTACACCGACCCCAAGTCTGACATCTTTCCCTACATCGGCGCCATGGGCTGGGCGCCCGACTTGAAGGCGGCCGGTACGCCTGCCGGCATCCTCGGCATGGTGGCCACACTCAAGACCGTGCACGACGAGCCGCGCGGCAGCGCCTTTCGCTACCGCTCACCGGCCACCGACGTGACGGCCTGGCTGGCGGCGCGCGCGGCCGGGATGTCGCTCACTGACTGGCTGCAGCAACGGTTGTGGAACCAGCTCGGGATGGAACACGAGGGCAACGTGATGCTCGATCCGGTGGGCACCGAGGTCGCCTTCGCCGGCATGAGCGCCAGCGCGCGCGATCTGGCGCGCATCGGCCAGATGCTGCTCCAGCGCGGGCGTGTCGCGGGCCGCCAGATCATTCCCGCTGCAGTGGTCGATGACCTGATCCGTGGCGGCGATGTCCGCGCCTTTGAAGCGGCTGGCATCACGCACCAGAAGGGCTGGTCCTATCGCAGTCAGTTTTGGGTCAACCCCAACGCGCCACGTTCCTTCTCCGCGAAGGGCGCCTACGGGCAGCGCCTCTACGTCTTCCCCGACAACGACCTCGTCGTCGTGATGCTCGGCAGCCACCCGCAGCCGGTGGCGGCGCTGATGGACATCCCGCACCATCGCGCATTCGCGGCGTTGATCGAACACCTGAAACGGCCGGCACGCACGGCACGCAGGCCATGAGCCACGACACGACGCCCGCTGGCGCCGCCGCCCGGACCAGCACCGTCGCCCGGCGCACGACGCTGATCGTGCTGACACTGATTGCCACCGTGCAGTTTTTCGACCGCGCGCTGATGGTGGTCGTGATGGAGCCGATCAAAAGCGAGTTCGCCCTCAGTGACTCACAGCTCGGCCTGCTCGCTGGTTTCAGCTACGCCGCCGCCTTCGCGCTGGCCGGTATTCCGCTCGGCTGGGTCGCCGACCGGACCAATCGGCGCAACCTCTTGGCGCTGCTGCTCGCAGTATGGAGCGCGCTGGTGGCACTGGCTGGCTCGGCCGGCAGCTTTGCGGCGTTGGTAGCCACGCGTGTGGGCATCGGCGCCGCCGACGCCGGCGGCCAGCCATGCTCGGTCTCGACCATCGCCGACCTCTACCCGCGGGACAAGCGCGCCGGCGCGGTGGCGGTGTTCTACGTGGGCGTGCCACTGGGCATGCTGCTGGGCTTCATGGCCGGGGGCTTCATCGCCGCACAGTACGGCTGGCGCACAGGCTTCTACGTCGCAGCGGTGCCCGGCGTGGTGCTCACGCTGGCACTGCTGCTTTTCACGCGCGAGCCTCGGCGCGGCGCGGCTGACGTCGGCGCACACGACGCCCTACCGCCGAGCTTGGGCGCGACGCTGCGATTCATGCGCGGCCAGTCCTCGCTGATGCTGATCATGGCCGCGTCGGTGCTCGTCACCGCCAGCTCGTCGGCGATGATGAGCTGGATCGGTTCTCTGCTCGTTCGCAGCCATGGCCTGACCCTGCAGCAGGTGGGCCTGGTTACCGCGCTGTGCATGGGCGGTGTCGGAGCCCTGGGCACGCTGGCCGCCGGCGCGCTGGCCGATCGTCTGGGCGCACTCGACATGCGCTGGCAGCCGCGCCTGATGGCGATGGGTGCCGCGCTGATCGCGCTGTTCGGCTGCGCGGTGTCGCTGTTGCCTTCTATCGTCGCCACGGCCGTGGCGCTGGCGCTGTTCGCAGCCTGTGTCGCCGGGCTCAACGGCCCGACCTATGCGTTGACGCAGAGCCTGGTCGCCGTGCGTATGCGCGGCTTGTCGATGAGCACCCTGGTTGTGCTGCTGAACCTGATCGGGGTCGGCGTGGGCCCGACCATGGCTGGAATCCTGAGCGACATCTTCGCTGCGCGGTACGGAGCCGATTCGGTACGTTGGGCGATGGTGTGCGTGCTGCTGCTCAACCTTCCTGCCGTCTGGCTGTTTGCGCGTGCAGCCCACTCGATTCGGGAGGATCTAGTGTAGTGTTTGACTGTTGATAAAACTTATTTGAGATCCGGCACTCCAATGCTCTACTACCGACAGAGCTGGAGCCAGAGCGTGCGAATTGCCCCTGCGATCGAATTGAGTCAGGAAGAGGAGGCCGAGCTGGTCCGGCTGGCTCACTCCAAGTTGAGCAGCGTTCGATTGGCCGAGCGGGCACGCATCGTCTTGCTGGCCGCACAGGGATTGCAGAACCTGCAGATCGCCCTGGAGTTGGGCATTGACCGGATCACCGCGGGGCGCTGGCGGCAACGCTACATCGAGTCTGGTCTGTCGGGCATCGAACGTGACTTGCCGCGTGGCGCGCCGCCGGTCAAAGTGGACGTGGCGAAGTTGGTGGAGTTGACCACGCAGACCCAGCCGGAGGCGTCCACGCACTGGAGCACGCGCAAAATGGCCGCAGTGCTCAAGGTCAGCCCGAGCACCGTCATGCGTCACTGGCAGGCCAGCGGCCTGAAGCCGCACTTGGTGCGTGGGTTCAAGATCTCGCGAGACCCGAAGTTCGTCGAGAAGCTCGAAGACATCGTCGGCCTGTACATGTCGCCTCCAGAGCACGCCTTGGTGCTGTGCTGCGACGAGAAGAGCCGGGTACAGGCCCTGGACCGCACGCAGCCCGGGTTGCCGCTGAAGAAGGGTCGCGCGCAGACGATGACGCACGACTACAAGCGCCACGGCACGACCACGCTGTTCGCAGCGATGAACGTGCTCGACGGCACGGTAATCGGCCAATGCCAGCAGCGCCATACCTATGCCGAGTGGCTGAAGTTCCTGCGCAAGATCGACCGCGAGACGCCCAAGGACAAGACGCTGCACCTGATCGCCGACAACTACGCCACCCACAAGCACCCGGTCGTGCAGAAGTGGCTGGCCAAGCACCCGAGATTCAACATGCACTTCACCCCGACATCCGCCTCGTGGCTGAACATGGTGGAGCGATTCTTCCGTGACATCACCACCGAGCGGCTTCGCCGGGGCGTGTTCACCAGTGTGGCCGAGTTGGTGGCCGCGATCAACGAGTACGTTGCGCATCACAACACCAAGCCCAAACCATTCATCTGGACCAAAAGCTCTCGCGACATCCTGCAGAAGGTCATTCGCGCCAACTCGCGGTTAAGTAGCAAACAGAATGCAACACTGCACTAGCTAGATCGATGCAAGCGCAATGAGCCCGTCGAGGTGGCGGCGCTCTGCAAGCTCTTCGCGGCCTACAACCTCGCTCATCGCCCGCAGGCTCGCCTGCACGATCGCGTCCGCGTCTACCTCGAAAAACGCGCGCAACGCGGCTCGCGAGTCGCTCCGGCCAAAGCCGTCGGTGCCTAGCGTGACGTAGCGCCGACCCTCCGGCACGAAAGCCCGCACCATCTCCGGCAGCGCGCGCACATAGTCGGTCGCGGCGACGATGGGGCCGGCGGTCGGCGCTAGCATCTGCTCGAACCAGCTGTCCACGCTGGCACGCCGCCTGTGACGCCACAGGCGTTCCTGCGCGACGCCTTCACGCGCCAGTTCGACGTAGCTGGTCACGCTCCAGACGTCGGCGGCGATGCCATGCTCGCGTTCGAGCAGCGCCGCCGCCTTGAGCACCTCGCCCATGATCGCGCCGCTGCCGAACAGCTGCACCCGCCGCGGCAGCGCCGCACCTTCGCGCAACCGGTACATGCCGCGCAGCACGCCGTCGTGTGCGGACGCCGGCAGGCTGGGGTTGTCGACGTTCTCGTTGGTCACGGTGACGTAGTAGAACTCGTCGACCTGCGCCTCGAGCATCTGCCGTGCCCCATGGTCGATGATCACCGCGAGCTCGCCGGCGAACGCAGGGTCGTAGGCGCGGCAGTTCGGGATTGTCGACGCCGTCAGGTGGCTGCTTCCGTCCTGGTGCTGCAGCCCCTCGCCGCCCAGCGTGGTCCGGCCCGATGTCGCACCGATCAGGAAGCCGCGGGCGCGCTGGTCCGCGGCCGCCCAGATCAGGTCGCCGACGCGCTGGAAGCCGAACATGCTGTAGTAGATGTAGAACGGCAGCATCGCCAGCCCGTGCGTCGAGTAGCTGGTGGCCGCAGCCGTCCATGACGACAGCGCGCCGGCTTCGGTGATGCCCTCTTCGAGAATCTGCCCCGAACGCTCTTCCTTGTACGACAGCATCGAGGCGGAGTCTTCCGGCTGGTAGAGCTGGCCGAACGGCGCGTAGATGCCGACCTGGCGGAACAGGCTGGCCATGCCAAAGGTGCGCGCCTCGTCGGCGACGATGGGTACGACGCGCGGCCCGAGTACCGGGTCCTTGAGCAAGGCGCCGAGCTGACGGACGAACGCCATCGTCGTGCTCATGACCTTGCCGTCGGCCTGTAGCGCAAAGGCGGCCGTGGGGGCCAGCGGCGGCACGGCCACCGGCGGAGCACTGCGCAGGCGCTGCGGCACGCTGCCACCCAGTGCGTCGCGGCGAGCGTGCAGGTAGCGCATCTCCGGACTGCCCTCGGGCGGCTTGAAGAACTCGGCCTGCGCGACCTGCGCGTCGGTCAGCGGCAGCTGGAAGCGCGCGCGGAAATCCATCAGCTCGTCGGCGCCCAGCTTCTTGTGCTGGTGCGTGGTCATGCGGCCCTGGGCCAGTGTGCCCATGCCGTAGCCTTTCATGGTCTTGGCGAGTACGACGGTAGGCTGGCCCGTGTGAGCGACGGCGCGGGCGAACGCCGCATGAATCTTCACCGGGTCGTGACCGCCGCGCCGCAATCGGTCAATGTCGTCGTCGCCGAGGTGGGCGACGAGCGCCTGCAGTTCC
>Ga0209480_10002088_pt1 | contig 14005 bp, 11 predicted proteins | sample JI61114C2DNA_FD_187501 | JGI IMG/M metagenome (GOLD analysis project Ga0209480, IMG submission 187501) | Wastewater effluent complex algal communities from Wisconsin, to seasonally profile nutrient transformation and Carbon sequestration -... | ecosystem: Engineered > WWTP > Effluent > Algae...
TACGATGGCAAGGGCCTGCGCATCGACGGCATCACGGAAGGCAAAACGGCCGCCGAAGCCGGATTGAAGTCCGGCGACATCGTGATCAAAATGGGCGACCACGACGTGCCCGACATGATGGGCTACATGAAAGCGCTCGGGATGTTCAAGAAAGGCGACAAGACCACGGTGACGGTGCTGCGCGATGGCAAGGAAATGAAAGCCGAAGTCCAATTCAAATGAGCGCACAGGACGGCACGTCCGCCGAACTGCGGATCGCGGTGATCGGTGCCGGCTCTTGGGGCACGGCCTTGGTGAAGCTATTGAGCGGCAATGAAGAGAAGGTGGGCTGGTGGGTGCGACGCAAAGAGACCATCGACCACATTACCAAGTACGGCCACAATCCGGACTACACCAGCGGCGCGCAATTCGACGTACAGCGCTTGGCCATGGACACGGACATCCGTGCCGTGGTAAAGAACGCCGATGTGGTGGTGATCGCCGTGCCGAGCGCCTTCCTGAAAACGGCCATGGACCAATTGGAACCGGATGCCTTGAAAGGAAAAACATGCTTCAGCGCCGTGAAGGGGATCGTGCCGGAAACGAACCAGATCGTCGGTGAGTTTTTGTTTGAGCATTGGGGCGTGCAGAAGAACGACCTCGGCATCATCTGCGGTCCGTGCCATGCGGAAGAAGTAGCCTTGGAACGCTTGAGCTACCTCACCATCGCCAGTCGTGATCCCGAGAAAGCAAAGCACATGGGCGATGCGCTCAGTGGCCGCTTCTTGAAGACCACCTTGAGCGACGACATCTACGGAACAGAATACGCCGCGATCCTGAAGAACGTGATCGCCGTGTGCTCCGGCATCAGCGTGGGCCTGGGCTACGGCGACAACTTCCGCGCCGTGCTGGTGAGCCGCGCCATCCAAGAGATCGAGCGCTTCGTAACGGCGGTGCATCCCATCGATCGCGACATCAACGAACCGGCCTACCTCGGCGACCTGCTTGTAACGGCCTATTCGGCATTCAGTCGCAACCGCGAGTTCGGCGCCATGGTGGGCAAGGGCTACAGCGTAAAGGCCGCGCAAACGGAAATGAAGATGGTGGCCGAGGGCTACTACGCCGTGAAGTGCGTCCACGAGATCAACGAGAAACTCGGCGTGGACATGCCTATTTCGGAGGCTACGTACCGCATGCTATACGAGCGCGTGGCACCCGCGATCGAGATGCGGTTGTTGAGCGATAAGTTGGCGTGAGGTGAATTAGGGATCCGCTACCTTTGTTGATGTCCTACCTTTACAGTACAAGTCAGGAAGACCATGAATAGCGCATCCATCAAACTGGACCTGCTTGAACGCTTGGCCGGAGTTCGCGATGAATCGGTCATCAAGCGGATGGCGGAACTATTGCAAAAAGCATTTCCCGAAGTCATGTCCACTGAAGATGAGGACGATATAAGTGACGAAGAGTATGCGTCGTTTCAAGAGGAACTCGCCCAGCGTGACCGGGGAGAGATCCGTTTCTATTCCGAAGAGGAATCCATTCGGATGATACGGGACGGTTCAGCGGATAAAACCAGAAAGCCAAGTTCTGAGCAAAAACTCATTTCTGCCGCTCATAGAAAAAGCCGATGAGGGCCTCTTGCCGGAATTGCATTTGGTAGTTGAGCAGCGGGTTATACGCTAGCCTTGTATCGAAGCGCAGTTGCAGATACTTCCACAGCTTCACGATCACCATGTTGCTAAGTTGAAGGTTGACATGGTCCCTGTCGAGACCGTTTCCGAAAAAACGAGTGTTGTTCACCCATTGAACATGATCGCCAAATGGTTTATTGATGGCCGCAGCAATGGAAAACCCGTAATTCATAAAGTAGTAGGCCCGCTTGCCCTCGATCACATTGGCGTCTATGAAGGTTGGTGAGGTAATTCCCTTCGGCGAACTGCTGACTTGAAGAGTAGCAAAGGCAAAATTGATGTTGCTTTTACCCCAAAATGAGAACACACCACCATAGCCTAACTGCAAGTTGAACGGATTCAGAAAGCCGCCATATGCCCGCTCAATCAAAATGTCCTGCTCAAAATCGTATTCTGGGTAAGAACTTGGTAGAAATTGCGTGCCGAAAGAAACGGTGTAAGAGGTGTTTATCCTTTTGCCAGTGGTGTTCCAAAGCAAGTTTACTTGCAATTGATCTAGGCTCTTTTCCCAAGTGCTATCAACAAATTTCAAGTAACCTAGATCAAGCATGACTTGATGAGAATGATTATGCGAGTCGGCAAAAAGGTTGTTGGTATACAGCAGATTTGCGGCCACAGCGAAGTTGCTCAAATCCTGCCCATACCAATTGCTGCTGCTGGCATAGCTGGCACTTAAGGAGCCATACAAAGAACTATTGAGTACACGCAATTGGTTCACGGGGAGTGTTCCAGAAGTGTCAGACACAGAACGAATTACCGCTTGCGTGGAATCTTCCACCCACTGAGCAGGTAGACTCCCAACATTCACAATCGCGAATACGATGTGGAAGACTGTCAGACCAACCTTTCGTTTGTGAGTCAACTTGAGTTGTCTTGACTTGTTACTTCACGGAGTTTGCCAAAGTGGATTTCAGGATACGCCTATCCTGAAGTAATTCGGATGGAATTTGCTTGGTCCCAATGGTTTCAAATCAAAATGCTATTCCACTATCCAGCGAGCGTCAAGGAATTCCGAATTTCCCAGTCACGGAAATTTACTGCAGCGTATTTCAGATTCGCCAGCATCGAACTTCCGATTGAAAACAATCGAAATTACCCGGCTTCAACACCCACAGACACACTTATCGATCAAAAGTCGGCAAGCGCGTACATCAAAATGCTCAGGAAGAAGAAATACCTGTAGGATACGTCGTCAAAGCGCTTGATTATCAAAGGAAGGAGGCCCAAGAATGCCAACACAGCGATTGTCCGAGAGACCTGCATTAATCCTCTTTGTGCGTCAGAGAATATGGTTGTGAAAAGGGCAGCACAATAAACCGAATTGGCAATTGCCAACACACTTAGAACCCCTTTCTGAGCAACGGTAAATTCATCGGATTCAGTGTTCTTCCACCATGTGACAACTAAAAGCCATGGTACAAATGCAAGTGTAACCGCAACAGTAGACATGGCAAACAAAAAGGTGGAGAAGGGAGGATTACCCTCCCTTCTCCAAAACCAAGTTGCAGCCATCACTCCAATCAACACACTACATGTTCGAAGACTGTTGACAATGGACTTCATTTTGAACGTTTTTTAGGACAAAAGGCAATCGACATAGGCCACTAAGACCCAACCGCCAGGGCCCGCCCCGTAATTAATACAAATCTCCAACGGACCGGCGCTGTTGATTTTATTCGTCATGCACCCGTCTACAGCACCTAATGGAAGGTTCGCAACTTGTGGACCACTCCCAATCACCATCCCTTCAGTCTGCAAGGTGTAGCTCATGTATTTCACGTTGGTGAGGAGAAGTAACATTAACTTCTGTGTTTCTTGCTCAGTAGCAGATGGACCGTATGCCATGGATACTTCAGTCTCCATCGCTCGCAATTGCTGTAACCGTTGAGTACCGTTAGGCAAAAGTAGGGCATTCCCAATTCTAGTTCTGTATCCTTCTTCTTTTGTACCCCAATTGATCTTGTTTTTGTCCAAAGTCAAGTAGGCACTCGGATTTGCATGGTAGTCTGTGTTTAGCTTTTGAGTCCACGCCTTCTTGCAACTCTGCTCGTTACGGCATACCTGAGTTGAAAACGCCGTGTTAGTGGAGAGGATTTGATTCCGCAACGCCATTCCATATTGGTCGTATGGATTCGCTGGATTTGCTATCCAAAGCTGTCCGGCACTTGAATTATCCACCGGGGCTAACCTTTTTTCGGTCAATGGAAGCGTACTGGCAAGAAAAACTGCCGCTGTTAAAATGACGTTCATTTCGACTTGGGGTTTTTTAGTGTCACCCTGAATTGGGCGGCGCTGCAAACCTGTTTGTAAGTCTGCGCAAAACCTCTCCGGTGAACACGGAATTATTCCGGAGAATCCGGATATGTTTGGCCAAACCACTGCGACCATGGAAGATGTGTTCTTGATCGGGAAGAAGCTTAGACATCTGCGAGAGGAGCGAAAGTACACGCAAGAAGGCGTTGCGATCGACTTAGGCGTAGCGTCCAGTACGTACAGTGATTACGAGCGTGGTGTGATCAACGTCCCATCAGCCGTTGTGGTGAAGGCATCAGAGTTGTACAAGGTGGACCTTAGTTACTTCTACAGCCTGCGAGGCCCCGTTTCCATCACAATGAACGATCAGGCTTCCAATGGCTATGTAGAACAGCAAAATTCACTACCTCCAGAAGTAATGGAGCGCTTGATGGCCCGCTACGAAACAATGAATGACAAACTCATGGTGTTGTTGGAAAAGTTCGCCTCGAAGAAGTAGCACTTGTACCTCTTCAATTTGCTGAACCAAGCAAGAAATCCCCACTACCTTCTCTTCTTCCCCTTCTGCTTACTGCTCTTATGCTTGCCTTTTTTGGCATCGGTGCCTTTGGGGCTTCGGAAGCCTTTGCGTGCGCCGTTGCCGCCTGCGGGGAAAGGCCGTGTTTCGTCCCAACGTCCGCGTTCGCTTCCGGGGGAAGGGGCTTCTACCACGCCGCCATCCGAAATGGAGAGGTCGATCACACGCTTCTCCATGTCAACGCCGCGCACCATCACTTCCAATTCGTCGCCGAGGCGGAAGCGCCTGCCGGTGCGTTGGCCGGTAACGGTGTAGCTCTCTTGGTCGAATTTGTAATGGTCTCCGGGCAGGTCGCGCAGGTTGATCATGCCCTCGCACTTGTTCGCGATGATCTCCACGTACATGCCCCAGCCTGTAAGGCCGCTCACGATGCCGGCGAAGGTCTGGCCCACGCGGGTCAGCATGTATTCCGCCTGCTTGAACTTAATGCTGGCACGCTCCGCATCGGCGGCGCGCTTTTCCATGGCGCTGCTGTGGGCGCAGCTTAGTTCCAGCTTGTTCTTGTCCAATGGTTTTCCATCGGCCAGGTAGTGCGCCATGGCACGGTGTACCAGCAGATCCGGGTAGCGGCGTATGGGGCTGGTGAAGTGCGTGTAATCCTCGAAGCCCAGGCCGTAGTGCCCGATGTTCTCGGTGCTATAAATGGCCTTGCTCATGCTGCGGATCGTGACCTGCTTCAGGATGTTCTCCTCTTCGGTGCCTTTCACGGCGCGCATCAGCTTGTTGATCTCCTTGGGCAGGTCCTCCGGCCTTCCGTCGGTCTTCAAGTTGTGGCCGAAGCTCTTGGCGAGCACGCGCAATTGCTGGATCTTTTCAGGGTCCGGCAGGTCGTGGATGCGGTACACAAAGGGCGGTGCGCTGGGTTTACGGTTGCTCACCCAAGCTGCCACGCGCTTGTTGGCCAGCAGCATGAATTCCTCGATCAGCCAGTTCGCGGGGCCCATCACCTTTTCGTACACTTCCACCGGGCGGCCTTTTTCGTCGAGCTTGAACTTCACTTCGTTGCCACCCACTTCCAGCGCGCCGTTGGCCATGCGGTCCTTGCGGAGCACTTGGCTCAATCGATGTAGGGTAAGCACCTCGTGCTTGTATTCGCCTTCCTGGCCGTCAATGAGGGCTTGCGCATCCGCGTAGGCAAAGCGACGCGCGCTGCGCATAATGCTGCGCCCGAACCATTCGCTTAGGACCTGTGCTTTTTCGTCCAGCTCGAAGATGGCGCTGAAGCTGAGCTTGTCCTCGTGCGGATTGAGCGAGCAGAGGTTGTTGCTGAGCCGCTCGGGTAGCATGGGCACCACGCGATCCACCAAGTAAACGCTGGTGGCGCGGGCCGCTGCTTCGGTATCCACAATAGAGCCGGGGCGCACGTAATGGCTCACATCCGCAATGTGGACGCCCACTTCCCAGTTGCCGTTGGGCAATTTGCGCAGGCTGAGTGCATCGTCCAGATCTTTGGCATCGTCCGGGTCGATGGTAAGCGTAATGATGTCGCGCATGTCGCGACGCTTGGCGATTTCTTCGTCGGAAATTTTGGCCGGAATGTTCTCCGCAGCTTCTTCCACTTCCGTGGGAAATTCCGCAGGCAGATCGAATTCTGCGAGGATGGCGTGGATCTCTACCTCGTGCTCACCCGCTTTTCCGAGGATGCGCACCACGTTGCATTTCGGCATTTCGCGTGCGTTGGTCCATTCGGCCATTTCAGCGATGACCTTCTCGCCGGGCTTTGCGCCATTCAATCCTTCCGGGGTGATCAGGAACGGCCGGTTCATCTTTTGGTCGTCCGCCTTCAGTGTGAAGTTGGCGCCCTGCTTCTCCACTTTACCCACGTAGCGTGTGCGGCGGCGCTCCAGCACCTGCAGCACTTTGCCCTCGGCACGTCCGCGCCCGCTGCTGATGCGCAACAGTACTTTGTCGCCGTGCAGGGCGGTGCCCACGGCGTTTTCCGGCACGTACACATCGTCCTTTCCGGGGCCGAGGCGCGCATATCCCGCGCCACTCATGATGATATCGATGGTGGCTTCAACGCCGCCTTCGGCCTTGGCACCGGATTCCGCGTGCCCACCGAGGGCCATGTAACGTCCGCGAGCGCCGGCCTCCACCTTTCCCTTGGTGACGAGGTTGTCGATAATGGCGTGCAAGCCATCGCGGTCACGCTTGCCGAGGCCGAGTTTCAGCAGCATTTGCTGGGCGGTGATGCCGGTGCGACCGGCTTTGCGCACCAAGGCCAGAACGGCGGGTTGCGAGGGGCCGGTGGAATGCTTCGGCGGGGACTTTCTTGTCATGGGGTGCGAAGGTGGGAAGAAAAGAAGGCGCTGTTCTACCGCGAGGGCCGCAGATTATGCGCAATAAGGTGTTGGGGATGAAAGGCAATGTGGTTTGTACCACGAAGAACACGAATGGCGCAAAGGGGGAACCGCAACGCACACAACGAGCGCCACGAAAGAATCGGAGATTGCCAATTGGGCTGACCACAATCTCTTGCTCTGTCATTTTTACGCGGAAATTCACGTTGCGTTCGTTGTGTGCGTTGCTGTTCAAACTCAGGCGGAGGGCTTTGTATTTCCGTTGCGTTCCCGTTGCGTCGTAGCGCCCCAGGCTGCCGTAGGCATGCGTTGCGGTGGACCTCAAAAACTCTCCCCGTACACGATCGTTGATAACTACCGGAAGATCACTACATTTGCGCCCCTTTTACCCCGGCCCAACGCATTCGGCCATGTCCAACCAGTTGCACGATAGCTCGAAGATTTTTGGCGGTACCGCCAGCCGGGCGCTTGCGCAGCAGATCGCGGACGTAAGCGGCCAAAAGCTCGGCGAAGTCACCGTAAGCCGCTTCAGCGACGGGGAGTTCCAGCCCAGCTTCGAGGAAACCGTGCGTGGAGAGGTGGTTTTCATTGTGCAGAGCACCATGCCCCCCAGCGACAACCTCTTCGAGCTGTTGTTGATGGTTGATGCCGCCAAACGCGCCAGCGCCAAGCGCATCGTGGCCGTGATGCCCTACTTCGGTTTCGCCCGGCAGGACCGCAAGGACAAGCCGCGCGTCAGTATCGGCGCGAAGTTGGTGGCCAACATGCTCACTGCTGCTGGTGTGGACCGCATCATGACCATGGACCTGCATGCGGACCAGATCCAAGGCTTCTTCGAGGTGCCGGTGGACCACATTTTCGCCAGCACCATCTTTCTGCCCCATGTACAAAGCCTGAAACTGCCTGACCTGCTGATGGCCGCACCGGACACCGGCGGCACCAAGCGCGCCAATGCCTACGCCAAGCATTTGGGCGTCGACATGGCCATTTGCTACAAGCAGCGCAAAGTGGCCAACCAGGTGGAGAGCATGACGGTGATCGGCGACGTGTCCGGCAAGAACGTGATCCTGGTGGACGACATGATCGACACCGGCGGCACGCTTACCAAAGCCGCCACCATGATGATGGAGCAGGGCGCGACCAGCGTGCGCGCCATGTGTACCCACGCCGTGCTGAGCGGCGACGCTTGCGCCCGCATCCAAAAGAGCGACCTCGTGGAGCTCATCGTTACCGATACCATTCCAGTTAGTGGGGAGAAGCTTTTAGCGACCCCCAAGATCAAGCAACTTTCCGTGGCACGGCTCTTCGCGGACGTGATCCAACGCGTACGCGACCACGAGAGCATCAGCAGCCATTTCATCATCGCATAACACCCCGAGTACCATGAAGAACGTCGAACTCATCGGCACCAAGCGCAAGATCAACGGCACTACCGCCGCTAAGGATGTGCGCCGCAACAAACAAGTACCCTGCGTACTCTACGGAGGCAAGGACGTGCTGCATTTCAGTGTGGGCGAGCGCGAGCTCAGCAAGATCGTCCATTCCCCCGACGCCTTCAGCGTAAGCTTGGACATCGACGGTGAAAAGCGCACCGCATTGCTGCACGACAAGCAGTTCCAACCGCTTACCGATGCGGTGATCCACGCGGACTTCCTGGAGACCATCGCTGGCCGTGATTCCCGCGTTACCATGACGGTGCGCCTGAAAGGCCAAAGCGCCGGTGTACGCAAAGGCGGCAAGCTCACTCAGCCTTTGCGCAAGTTGCGCGTGAAGGGCAACCCCGCCGATCTGCCCGAGATCATTGAGGTGGACATCACCGCTCTTGAATTGGGTGAAAGCATCCACGTTCGCGACATCAAGGTGAAAGGCATGACGATGCTGGAGAAGCCCAACGACGTGGTGGCCAGCGTGAAGATGCCGAAGAAGGTTGAAGCAGCCGCTGAAACAGCCGCTGCCGCCGCACCCGCCGCTGGTGCCGCAGCGCCTGCTGCCGCCGCTGAGAAAAAGGCGGAACCCGCCAAGAAGTAAGCCGTTGCCGGCGAGGCCGAAAGACCCCCTCGGCACTTCCTGTTACCGTACAAGCCCCGCCCCGTGCGGGGCTTGTACTTTAGCCGCCCACCGACACAGGCGCATTATTTTCCATGAAATTCCTCATTGCAGGCCTTGGCAACCCCGGCCCGGAATACTCGGGCACCCGGCACAACATCGGTTTTCAGGTACTGGACAGCCTTGCCGCCACCTTCGAGGCCGAATTCGCTCCGGGCCGCTATGCGGACATGGCGAAGTTCCGGCACAAGGGCCGCACCTTCGTGCTGATCAAGCCGCAGACCTTCATGAACCTCAGCGGCAAAGCCGTGCGCTACTGGTTGGATGAGGAGAAGCTTTCACCGGAACAGCTCATGGTGGTCGCCGACGATCTCGCGCTACCCTTCGGCAAAGTGCGGCTGCGTGGCTCCGGCGGCGCGGGCGGGCACAACGGATTTACCAGCATCATAGAGCTCTTGGGCACCGAAGCATTCCCACGGTTGCGCTTCGGCATTGGCAGCGACTTTGCGCGCGGCAGGCAAAGCGAATACGTACTGGGCACATGGAGTGCTGAGGAACGGGAAATTCTTGAGGAGCGCGTTGAACTGGCGGGAAAGGCCGTGCTACAGTTCGGGCTGCTGGGCATTGCGCAGGCGATGAACGGGTTTAATAAGCGGTGAAGAGGTTATCCATCAGGCAACTAAGATTTCCAGCACCAGTTGAAGTTTTTTTGCCTAAAAACTTGGCGGTGTAACATCTTTTCATAAGATTTGGACTTCTCGAAGTAGTGTACCGTAGTCAAAAACCCATCTAAAACCCCTTGACCCATGGAAACTGTTCGGCCTTCTCACCTCACCTCACCTCACCTAGGCGCAACGTTGCTTCTCTGTTCATTCGAAGGTTATTTGGGCTGGCACTTTTAACCGGTGCTGCATCGATTTCACTTCACGCCCAAATTGTAGTCCCCAACAATTCTTACAGCAGCAGCTATCCGAACCAATTCACCAACACCACGGTTATCATTGAGGGACTGTTCACCGTAAATACCTCATCTTTCAGTATTCAGAGTTGCACCGTTAAAATGTTGCCCGGCGCAGAGATCGTCATAATAGACCACACCCAACTGAACGTTGGACTCTCCACAATAAGTAGTGACCAAGGTCAAATGTGGAAATCAATCAGTGGTAAAAATTTGGCCGGACTAAAAATTTACGGCTGCACTATTTCTGATGCGGAAACAGCCATCCTCTACAACGACTTTGCTTGGGCGGCCGTAGATGGTTGCGAATTTGTGAATAACAGGGTGGCCATTTCCGTTCCCGTTATACCCGGCTTGTCGTACAACCCGGCGAACCTTACTATTTCGAACTCGACATTCCATGCGGAAGGTCCATTACTTCTGCCATACAGTGGGCAGCAAACTGTTCTGGGGCAAACCGGCTATGCTGGTCTGGAATTGAATAACACGGCGCTATACATGGTCGATTACCTTGGCAATGGCAACGTGTTCCACCACCTCAGCAATGGCATTGTGATGCACAATACGGACCTGGAGTTGGGCAAATGCACCATGGAGGACATCACTCCCGACGTGGCCTACGCAAGCACCGGTAACGGCTCTGGCATATATGCCACCAGCACCGGGTACAACACCTTGACCCAGACCGGCTTTGGTAGCGGCACCGGCGATGTGGCGAGCTTCACCAATTGCCGGTTCGGCGTGTTCACCGACCACATGAACGTGACCTCCACGCAAAACCGCATGGTGACCATGGGAACTCCCTACCGGGCAAAGTTCTCCGCCAATTGCGATGTGGTGATCGAAAACAACCGGCTTGATGCACTGTTCACCGGGGTGGACCTGATACAGAACCAAGGTGCCAACCACTTGAGCGTGGCCGGCAACGACATCACTTTTGGCAACCTCATACCAGGCCAAGCGAATACACAAAACTGGGGTATCGGAGTTGCTGAAGTCGGCACCTCCAACCCGGACTCAAAGATCATTGGCAACACCGTACATTGCAGGACCGGCGCACCAAACGCCAGCATAGGTATTGGGCTGCTGGGCGCCAATGACTACCACGTGGTGGGGAACACGGTGATAATGACGAGTAATGCGGCCACCGTATTTGGAATCGGGGTGCAAGGGTGTGACCAAACCGTTGTAAGCTGCAACACGGTGCAGAGCGCAGGTGCCTATAACGGCTACCTAAAGCAAAGCGCCATCTACACCATGATGAGCACCAATGGCACCTACTCCTGCAATACCGTGAATCATACGCGGAATGGCTTTTACTTCGCAGGCAACTGCAACCCAACCCTCTTTCAGGGCAACAACATTCATGACCATGAGTGGGGGCCGTATTTGGATGGCACGGCTGTTATTGGGGATCAAATTGACAGGGGCAACGTATGGTTCGGTGCGCCTGCGGTGGCAGGCGGGTTCAACGCGCAGTGCATTGGTAACCCAGCTAATTCACAATTCAAAGTTTACCCCCTGGCGGTCGGGGGTGGGAACACCCAACCAATAAGCATTGACCCGCCTTTCAACGCGTGGTTCAGCCTCAGTCCAAATCCAAATCCCTTTCAGTGCGCCGCGAACGGCGTGAATTTCTGCGATGGTGCCCAACTCGTTGCCGGTTGCACAAATTGCCCGCAATCTTTGGACGCTGCGATCGCCGACAGCAGCATACAGAACGGGGCCTTTACCGAATCCACGCAATGGATGCTAGGCAGCGACCTGTATAAGAAATTAGACGACGCGCCTGAATTGCGTGATGCAGACCAGCAAATGGCAGATTTCTACAACGAGATGGCAGGGAGCATCATCGCACAGTTCAAGGGCATCGGTGATGTCCTGCGGAAATTGTACAACATGGACCCCGCCGTTCTCGCCGCGCTGGAAGCGAACAAGGAGCAGATCTCGGACCTTATGGGCCAGATGAAAGATGTAGTTGGCCAGTTGGGGGATGAGACACTGACCCCCCAAGAACACGCGAATTTGCAAAGCACTTTGGTCGGTTACCAAAACATAATAAGGGATCTAACTGAATACAACAATGCAGCCTTGCAAATGGTCACCACCACCAAAGCACTGAACGCGGACAACGTAAAAGCCGTGAACGCAACCTTGGGCACTTCGGAAGAAATCGAGGTTAATAAAAAGCAGGTGAATGAAATCTACTTGAGCACGGTGGCGAAGGGCCTTAGCGAATTTAACACAGACCAAACCACAACCTTGTTCGCCATTGCCAACCAATGCCCCATGATGGGCGGCATGTCGGTTTTTAAAGCCCGATCCATGTACGCCCTGATAAACGAAGACCAGCAATACGACGACCCCCTGCTTTGCCTGCAACATGGCATTGTGGTCCGGAGCCAGCAACAAGCCGCTGCGGCTGGGAAAATCACTGTGGTGCCGAACCCGGCAACGGACAACGCCAGTCTGATGCTGGGCGGAGAATGGCAAACCCCAGGCGAATTCGTCCTGTACAATGCCGTTGGCGCAGTTGTGATGCGCGCAGTTGTACCTGCTAACACTCCGCAATGGGAGTTCAGCACCACAGCCCTAGCACCGGCCATGTATCACTACATGGTGCAAGGTCCCACGGGTAGCCGGTTCGCTGGAAAGTTGAGCATTGTTCGCTAAAAGCGAAATGCTATTAAAGATGCCGCGCCGCATGCATGGCCTTTATAGGGCTGTGTATGCGACGCTATTCTTTATGGTATTGGCCATTGGCAGAACGGATGCGCAAGGAATTACCAACCTTTGGATGGGGGGCTATGATTCGCAATACCCCATACCGGGCGGTGGCACAGACCTACACTTTACCGACAGTAGTGTAACGCTCAATTACGTAAACCGCCCAATTAGTTTTTATCGGACAAACTCAAACATTACGGACACCGCTGGGCATTTACTGTTCAGTACAAACGGTTCTATCATTGCAAATGCAGCGAATGACACCATGCTAAATGGAGCAGGACTCAGCCCAAGTGAATATACCACCTCTTATTCGGACGGGTTACTTGTATCTCAAGGGGTGCTTATTTTACCAGCACCAAATTCTAATAATTTATACTATTTAGTTCATGGAACATGGGATGATGACCTCGTGATCTATTCCATGCGTTCATTATATTATACACTCATCGACATGAATTTAGATGGTGGACTGGGTGCGGTGCTAGATAAAAACCAAGTAGCCCTATCGGACACCATGAACATAGGCCGAATTTCGGCAGTGAAGCATGCCAACGGACGGGATTGGTGGGTCTTCGTGCATAAGGCTTACTCCAACCGGTTCTACCGGCTACTCCTCAATCCGGATGGTCTATCATTGGATGGGTTTCAGGACATCGGGATTGTTCGGCCAGCGGACGATGGGCAGGTTTGCTTTTCGCCGGACGGCAGTAAATTCGCCTATTTCGGAGTGGTTTATCAAGTTTCCAAAATACTAGAGGTATTTGATTTCGACCGGTGCACAGGTTTATTTTCTGACCCAATTGCCACCGAGATCAATGATTATGCATATCTGGGCGGAGTAGCTTTTTCGCCCAGCGGTCAATTTCTGTACGTTTCCTCCCTCGCTGATGTCTACCAATATGATATTGCAGCGCCGGACCTTTCCACTTCCATGGTGCATATCGCGCATTGGGACAGCACCTATTCGCCTTTTCCTCCTTATGCTACCGTTTTTGATATTGCCCAATTAGCCCCCAATGGCAAAATCTACATTGGCACAGGAAATACGACACTCCGTATGCACGTGATCAACAACCCGGACGAACCGGGGTTGGCGTGCAACTTGGTGCAGCATGGCATAACAACCCCAACCTATTATTCCAACTCCCTCCCCAACCACCCCAACTACTTTTTGGGGGCGCTGGCGGGTAGCCCTTGCGATACGCTAAGTGTTGGCATTTCCCCCCTCTCACTCGGAGAGGGGCCGGGGGTGAGGGCATACCCCAACCCCACCACCGGCACTTTTAACCTGAGCTATGCAGCGCAACCTACCGTGGGCGAGCTTGAGTTGCGTGATGTAAGCGGACGGGTGGTGCTGCGCGATCGCTTACCGCAGTGGAGTACGGGGCATGCTGTAAGTTTGGCTGGGCAGGCTGCTGGGCTTTACAATTGTAGTTTGCGTTGGGGTTCGCGCAGTGGCAATACGCGC
>Ga0209480_10002089_pt1 | contig 14002 bp, 14 predicted proteins | sample JI61114C2DNA_FD_187501 | JGI IMG/M metagenome (GOLD analysis project Ga0209480, IMG submission 187501) | Wastewater effluent complex algal communities from Wisconsin, to seasonally profile nutrient transformation and Carbon sequestration -... | ecosystem: Engineered > WWTP > Effluent > Algae...
CGAGATGTGCGGTATCAGTGCGGGAATAATGGGGATTGGTAGTGCGGGAATCTGTTGCGGACATGGGAATAAAGTTACGGACTTCCTGAATGGCACGACCGCTCGACCTTACGGCAGACCGCTCTTCCTGATTCCGATTCAGGCACGCGGGAATTCGTCAACTTCGGACTATGAAACATCACCTCTCCACCCTCAGCGTGCTGCATTATGTGTACGGCGTGATCGTTTGCCTTGGCGGATTTGCCTTGTTGACCTTAGTGTTCGCCGGTTCGTTCCTGAACAGCTCCTGGTTCCTGCAACAGGGCGGCGAAGCGCCGCCTGTCTGGTTGGGTTCCTTCCTGCACATTTTGGGCTGGGGCTTGTTCGTTTTGGTTGAAATCCAAGGCATACTGAACCTTATCAGCGCGGGGAAGATCGACAAACGCACGGGCCGCACCTTCAGTCAAGTTGTAGCGGCGCTGAACTGCCTCAACATCCCATTCGGCATTGGCTTGGGCATCTTCACATTCGTGGTGCTGGGCGACAAGGAAGTGCGCGCGGAATATGGTCTTGTGGTGTGAGGGACTGCCACACGAGCGCTTTACTCCATCAACCGCTCGATCCGCCGGTCCGGAATAAACCACATCATCGCCACGGCCACATAGATCGCACCGGCGATCATCGGCTCGAAAAAAGCGCCAGCGATCGCCACCAAATACAGCACTGCGGACATTTTGCCCTTCCAGTCATTCCCTACCGCTTTCTTCAGAATGGAATCTTTGCCTTGCATTCGGATAATGGCGTTCTGCAACATCAAATAGCCAACACCTGCCATAAAAAGCACCACACCGTACATCGCCGTGGGCCAATCCGCCATGTGGTTTTCACCCATCCAGCCGGTGACGAACGGAATCAATGACATCCAAAAGAGCAGGTGCATATTGGCCCACAGCACTGCGCCGTTCACCCGGTCGGTAGTGTGCAGCATGTGGTGGTGGTTATTCCAGTAAATGCCCACGTAAATAAAGCTCAGCAGATAGCTCAGGAGTTTCGGTACAAGCGGCCTCAGGTCCGCCAGTTCCTCGCCGTGCGGTACTTTCAACTCCAGCACCATGATCGTGATGATGATCGCCATCACGCCATCGCTGAAGGCTTCCATACGGTTGGTTCCCATGGTGTGAATTTATCGCAGAAACGTACAGTCCAGTGCTGATTGTCTGATGTCCTATGCTTGACCACGCATAAGACATGAGACATAAGACAGAACGTGTCTGCGATACTCCGCAATCACCGATTATGCGCAAAGTGCTTGTTCTCCTTGAACTTCAGCACGGCGGGCGTTTGGCGCTTGCTCACGTCGATGCGCTTCTTGGGATCCATCGGTTCCACCAGTTCTTCCTTGGTGAATACGAACGGCTTCCGCAGATAATCGCTTTGAACGATGCGGTCGGTTAGGAAGATCGCTTCCTTCGGGCAAGCATCCTCGCAATCGCCACAGAAGATGCAGCGCAACATGTTGATCTCGTACGTCACGGCGTACTTCTCCTCACGGTAAAGATGCTCCTCGCCTTTCTTGCGTTCACCGCTTGTCATGGTGATGGCTTCGGCGGGGCAGCTTACGGCGCATAGGCCGCAGGATGTGCAGCGCTCGCGGCCTTGCTCGTCGCGCTTCAGCACGTGCTGGCCACGGTAGATCTTGCTGAACGGGCGTTGCTGTTCGGGATACTGGATCGTGGGCCGCTTTAGGCGGAAGAAGTGCTTGATGGTGATGAACAGTCCACCAAGGATCGCAGGCAAGTAGATGCGCTCCATCAGGGACATCTTCTTCTGGCTTACCTGCTTGCCGCGGGAAGTCAGCGGTGCGAAGCCGCCCGTTACAGGCATGTTGCTGGTGCTGCTCATGGCGCGAGTTGGCCTAATGCGAGCATAACGCCGCCAGTTAAGAGGATGTTCAAAATGGCCAATGGGATCAAGCCTTTCCAGCCGAGGTTCATCAGCTGGTCGAAGCGGAAACGCGGTAACGTCCACCGCACCCACATAAAGAAAAAGATGAAGAAGAAGGTCTTGGCGAACATGGCCGCCACCCCGATGATGGTGATGAGGTTCGGGTCCCAACCTGTGCTGGCGAGGCCGGGTACATCGTAACCACCGAAGTAGAGCGTGGCCATTACCGCGCCGCTGATGAACATGTTCACGTATTCCGCGAAGAGGTAGAAGCCGAGCTTCATGCTGCTGAATTCCGTGTGGTAGCCGCCCACCAATTCCGTTTCGCATTCCGGCATGTCGAAGGGCGCACGGTTGGCTTCCGCGAAAGCGCAAACAATGAAGATAAGGAAGCCGAGCGGCTGGCGGATGATGTTCCAGCCGTGCTCCACTTGGTAGTCCACGATGCCACCGAGGCTGAGCGTACCGTTCATCATCACCAATGCCACAATGCTGAGGCCCATGGCGAGTTCGTAGCTTACCATTTGGCTGGCCGCGCGAATGGCGCCGAGCAGGGAGAACTTGTTGTTGCTAGCCCAGCCGCCCAGCATGATGCCGTAAACGCCGATGCCCACCATGGCGAAAACGAAGAGGATGCCGATCTCCGGGTTGATCCCTTGCAGGCTTACGCTTACGTCGCCGAATTGCAAGGTGCCGCCCCAGGGGATCACCACGCCGGTGATCAACGCGGTTGTCATGGCTACGGCAGGGCCGAGGAAGTAGAGTGTGCGGTTGGCGCTGGCGGGCACGAAGTCTTCCTTCATGAACATCTTACCACCGTCAGCCAAAGGTTGTAGCAATCCGAATGGACCCGCGCGGTTGGGGCCGATGCGGTCTTGCATGAAGGCGGCCACTTTGCGCTCGCCGTAGGTGGAATACGCGGCCACGGTAAGGGTGATCACGAAGAGGACGAGCAGGAAGATCGCGGTGGGGATCATCGGTTCTTCTTGGCGGGTTTCAGGTGGGCCAATTCAGGCACGTTGGGCGTGCCGCTGTCCAACACTTTCTGTTCGGTCTTGCGCACGTAATGGCCTTGGGAGATCACGCTGTGGCGGTCCAGCTTGCGTGGCCCTTCAACGGTCCAGTCGCTGAGTTGTTTCTTCTCGAAGCGGCAGGTGTTGCAGATGAATTCTTCCACTTCGCCCCACTGGTCTTTGCGACCGGTAACGCGCAACACTTCCTGACCTTTCAGCCACACCACGGTCTTGCCGCTGCACTTGTCGCAGTTGCGGTGGGCATCCACCGGCTTGGTGATCCAAACGCGGGCGCTGAAGCGGAACGTGCGGTCGGTCAACGCGCCCACGGGGCACACATCGATCATGTTCCCGCTGAAATCGTTGTCAATGGCTTGTTCGATGTAGGTGCTGATCTCGGCCACATCGCCGCGGTTGATCACGCCGTGCACGCGGCCGTCGGTGATCTGCTCGGCCACTTTCACGCAGCGGTAGCAGAGGATGCAGCGCGTCATGTGCAGCTTGATCGTTTCCCCGATGTCGATGGGGTCGAAGGTGCGGCGCTCGAATTGATAGCGGCTGGTGGCAAGGCCGTGTTCGTAAGAAAGGTCCTGCAAGTGGCACTCCCCGGCCTGGTCGCAAATGGGGCAGTCCAGCGGGTGGTTGATCAGTAGGAATTCGGTAATACCGCTGCGGGCATCGAGCAGCTCGTCGTTGATGGTGTTCTCCACCACCATGCCGTCCATCACATTGGTGCGGCAGCTCACAACAGGCTTCGGCATGGGTCGCGGATCGCGATCGCTGCCCTTCACCACCTTCACGATGCAGGTGCGGCAATATCCGCCGCTGCCCTTGAGGTTGGTGTAAAAACACATGGTGGGCGGGGCCACATGGCGGTCGGCGCTGTTGCGCTCGCCGATCATTCGGGCGGCCTGCAGGATCGTGGTACCCTCCGGGACCTCGATCTCGATGTTGTCTATGGTAACCTTTGGCATAGCCGGGCCTTTGTGGGTCGTAGGCCCTTGGAGCGCAAAGAAACGCAAGCAGGGGGATAAAAGCGAACCCGGTCTGATATTCACCGCCAAGGCGCCAAGGGCGCAAAGCATTTGGCCACAGGTCGGTTGGCGTTTACGCTTCGGAAGTCCGTTGGTTCAACTGTATTTAGGGTTCTAATTCTTGGCGTTCTTAGCGTCTTGGCGGTAAGAACCCTACCGCCCACCCGCCAGCTTTGCCAACCGGTGCTCCATGTCCGTGAGCACTTTGAACTGCTTTTCCTGTACTTCTGAGATCGAGCGGACCTCGTCTTGTAGCAGTAAGTCCATCTTCTGGTGAAGGCTGCGCAGTTCCAACTCAGCTTTTAGGTTGATCAGGTAATCGTTCTCGCTGCGTTTGCGGTCTTTTTCTTCTTGCCTGTTCTGGCTCATCATAATTACCGGGGCCTGCAAAGCCGCCACGCAAGAGAGTATCAAGTTCATCAGGATGAAGGGGTAGGGGTCGAAATTGTCGCCCCTAGGAGCCATTGAATTGTAGAGGATCCAGGCACCGAGAATAATGAAGAACGAGACGATGAATGTCCAGCTGCCGCCAAATGACGCCACTTTGTCTGCTAAACGTTGGCCTCTCGAGATCTCCTCGTGCGGAGGGTTTGCCAGGTTGTTTATGATCAGCTCCTGCTCGTCGATCGCATCCTTCACAATGCCTTGCAGCTTCTGCATCCGCTCGTTCCGGGCTGTGAGGAGTTCGTCCAGCTCGCTGTGTTTTTTCGTCCGTGCCATGGGGTGAAGATCGGGGGAAAAGCGGACTGCAAGGAAACGCAGATTCAACCGCAACGACGCAACGGCGCAACGGTGGCGCAACGAAATGCAAGGGAGCATAGCGCACATATATCAGATGCTCCCCAAAGCGTTGCGTGTATTTCTTAGCGCCGTTGCGGTGAAAACCTCTTCTCCGCGTTTTTAACTGCCGCAGGCACGTCTCCGCGCGCCTGCCTGCCGAAGGCATGGCTTTGCGGTTGAAACTTCTTCTTCGTGTTCTTAGCGTCCTTTGTGGTACAACCCACCCCCATGTGCCGCTTCCTCGCCTACCTCGGTGCCCCCATCAGCATGGGCGAGCTCCTCTATGATCCCTCGGATTCGATCATCAAGCAGAGCTACGCCGCGCGCGAGATCGAGGAGCCCCTCAACGGCGACGGCTTCGGTGTGGGATGGTATCATCACGATCGCAGCCCCGACCCGGCGGTGTTCGTGAGCGTAACACCGGCGTGGAGCAACCGCAACCTCCGTTCCATGGCCCCGAAAGTGGGTTCACGTTGCATTGTAGCTCATGTGCGCGCCGCCAGCGTGGGGTCCGTCGCGGAAGCCAATTGCCATCCGTTCAACTATCAGGACCGGTTGATGATGCACAACGGCGGTGTAGAGAACTTCAGCCGGATGAAGCGCGACCTTTCCAACCTGCTTTCCGAGGAAATGTTCCTCTGGATCAAAGGCCAGACGGACAGCGAGCACCTCTTCGCTCTGTTTTTGGACCACCTGCGGAAAGCGGGCGAAAAACCGACAACCGACCAAGTGGCCGATGCCTTCGAGGCCATGATCGCCGACCTGAAGAAGCTGATGGCCGCGCACGCCATCACCGAACCAGCCTACCTCAACATGGTCTACACCGATGGCCGCATCGCCGTGGGCCTACGGTATGTTACCGACCGCAGTGCCGCGCTAACCATGTACTACAGTGAAGGCAAAAAGTACATCTGCACGGACAACGTCTGCCACATGGTGCGCGGCGTGGACAAAAAGGAACATGCGGCGATGATCGTCTCGGAAAAGCTTACCGACATCGCTGATGATTTCATTGAAGTGCCAGCTCAGCACTTCGTCTTTGTGGGTGCGGACTTGGCGGTGAAGTTGCGGGCGGTGGTGGGGTAGTGAACAACGGTCGTACCTGAGCGAATATCGCTGGTGTTTCTCGGCGTCTCTGTGCCAGTCCACTCTCTTCCTCTTCTCCCCTCTGTGTTCCTCCGTGCCTCCGTGTCTCTGTGGTGTAAAACACGCTCCGCGTCTCTGTCTCCACTAACAAACAGAACCCGACCTTTGCGCCGCAATTGCTTTCTACCATGACCGAAGAACTCACCAAGAGCCAGGAGCTTATCGCCCGCCGCAAGTCCGCCATCCCTAACGGGGTCGGCATGTTCAACCACGCCACGGCCGTAAAGGCTGAAGGCGCCATCATCACCGATGCGGACGGCCGCGAACTGATCGACTTTGCCGGTGGCATCGGCGTAGTGAACGCCGGCCACTGCCCACCGCCCGTGGTAAAAGCCATCCAAGAGCAGGCTGCGAAATTCCTGCACGTCAGCTTCAACGTGGCGAGTTACGAGCCTTACATCGCGCTCTGCGAAAAGTTGAACGCACTGCTTCCGCACGGCGGACCCACTAAAACGCTGTTGGTGAGCACCGGCGCAGAAGCCGTTGAAAACGCTGTGAAGATCGCGCGACAGGCAACTGGTCGCCAAGGCGTGCTCTGTTTCACCGACGCATTTCATGGTCGCACGTTGATGGCCATGACGCTCACCAGCAAGGTGGGCTACAAGCCGAACAGCGGGCCGTTTGCGCCGGAAGTTTACCGCACGCAGTTCCCGAATTTCTACCGCTACGGCGCGGGCCGCAGTGAGGCAGCATTCGTGAAGGACGAGCTGCATCGCTTGCATGAATTGTCGCACAACACCGTGGCACCGGAGAACCTCGCGGCAGTGATCGTGGAGCCGGTACAGGGTGAAGGCGGTTTCAATGTGATCCCGAAAGAATACCTCCAGGGCCTGCGGAAGTGGTGCGACGAGAACGGCATCCTGCTGATCTTGGACGAAATCCAGAGCGGCTTCGGGCGCACCGGTGCTTGGAGCGCGTTTGAGCAGTTGGGCGTTAAACCGGACATCAGCACCTGGGCGAAGAGCTTAGGTAGCGGCCTCCCCATCGCAGCGGTTGTAGGCCGTGCGGAAGTGATGGACGCAGCCGGTCCGAGCAGCATTGGCGGCACTTACATCGGCAGTCCGATCAGTTGCGCAGCGGCGCTGGCCACACTCAAGTACATGGAGGAGATCGACATCAACGCGAAAGGCCGGCATGTTGGCGAAGTGATCCGCAAGCGCTTCGAAAAGATGCAAGCGAAACACAAATGCATCGGCGATGTGCGCGGCTTGGGTGCCATGATGGCCATGGAGTTCGTGCACGACGGCGACCCGCAAAAACCCGATGCCGACACTTGCGGCAAGCTGATGGCCGCATGCGCAAAACGCAACCTCATTGTGATCAACGCAGGCACCGAAAAGAACATCATCCGCGTACTCTGCCCACTTGTGATCAGCGATGAGCTGTTGAACAAGGGGCTGGACATCATGGAGGAGGAACTGGATAAGATCTTCGGGTAGGAATTGAACCGCAACGGCGCGACGACGCAACGGGAACGCCACGCATGAAAAAATCTACAACAACGTTGCGCCTTCGTTGCGTCGTAGCGCCGTTGCGGTAAAAACAAAACCATGAAACCATTCTCCATAGCCGGTATCCAAATGCGCGTCAGCGCCTCCTACAGCAACGTGGAGGCCATGAAGCTGAAGCTCAACATCCTCATGCACCTCTATCCTTGGGTGGACATGGTGGTGTACAGCGAGCTCTGCGCTTACGGCCCGTTGGCACATCACTCGCTAACCCGCATCGAGGATTTCGAGGAGCCGATGCAGGAATTGGCGCGCAAGCACAAGGTGTGGCTGTTGCCGGGCTCGGTGTTTCATACGGTGGAAGGCAAGATCTACAACACCGCCAGTGTGATCGATCCGCAGGGCAACGTGGTGAAGCGCTACCGGAAGATGTTCCCGTTCTATCCGTATGAGGTGGGCGTAACGCCCGGACATGAGTTCTGCCTGTTCGACGTGCCGGACGTGGGTCGCTTCGGCGTGAGCATCTGCTACGACATGTGGTTCCCGGAGACCACGCGCACCTTGGTGGTCAATGGCGCTGAGGTGATCCTGCACCCAACGCTCACGGGCACGATCGACCGGGAGATCGAGCTCAGCATTGCACGGGCCACCGCCGCCATGAACCAGTGCTACTTCTTCGACATTAACGGACTGGACGCGGGTGGCAGCGGTCGTAGCATCATCTGTGGACCGGAAGGCCGTGTGATGTACCAGGCGCAGAACAACGAAGAGATGATCCCGATCGAGATCAACTTGGAGAAAGTGCGCCGCAGCAGGGAGCTTGGCCTGTTGCGTTTGGGCCAGCCGCTGAAGAGCTTCCGCGACCACTTGGGCGATTTCGATATTTACCGGAAAGACGTGCCGAAGCCTTACCTTGACAGCCTCGGACCTTTGATCAAGCCACAGCGGGTGAAAGAACTCGGCGACCTGCAGATCCAAGAAGAAGCCGCTGTGGTACCGGGTAAGCCGGCGTACACGACCTCCATCCCGACCGGAGGAACAGGGCCGGGATCGATAACCTAAAACAGCCAGCCGGGCTACGGCAATAAACAATGGGAAGCACAGCAAGCAACAGCATCAGCGCAGCAATGAAGAAGTTCACGGCGCTGAAGGATTACGTGACCTGGTTCGAAATTCCGGCCTACGACATGGACCGCGCGAAAGTGTTTTACGACCATGTTTACGGTATCCAAATGGAGACCTCACGTACCGGAGAGTTTGCCATGGCGTATTTCCCTGCCGACCAAGGCATCGGTGGTGCTGTTGTACAAGGCCCGGGCTGCATGCCGAACGACACTGGAGCGTTGATCTACCTCAATGCCGGACCGAATTTGGAATTGCTTCTGGAGCGCGTTGCCATAGCCGGTGGCCGCGTAATTATGGGCCGCACGTTGATCAGCGAAGACTCGGGCTGGTTCGCCTTGTTCATTGACACCGAAGGCAATCGCTTGGCATTGCACGAGCGTCCTGCCGCTAAGGCTGCTGCACCGAAAGCAAAGCCTGCTGCGGCGGGTAAGCCTGCTGCTAAAAAAGTTGGATCCAAAAAGGTGGCGAAGAAGAAGGGGGTGGCTAAGAAAAAGTAGTTGTTAGCGCTTACCAGAGAGTGCATTGCCATCCTGCTTGTAGAGGGTGGCTATAACTATGTGACCCACCCTGGCTCTATCATAGACATGAGGGCGATGCAACATCCAAGTTGATGCTAAATGAATTTGCTTAATAAGCTATTTGGTAAAGCAAGAACTGATGACTCCAAGGTCGCTTGCAGATACTGTGAAGCACTGATCCTTTCAGCCACGGCCAGATCAACAGGTGGTATCTGCATGCGATGTAAGCGTGAAGGCCCACCTTTTCAATCTGAAGCCGTCAAAAGGGCGTATGCCACACCCGCCCGATGTCTTTCCGCGTTCGAGACAAAGACCACCGGGGACGCTATTCCGAATGGTACACCCCGTGACCAGTCCGTGCGGCTTCAACTCGGTTGCAACTGCGGTTCTGACGAGTTTTCAATTCTCGGTTTTCCCATGACTGTTTCTGAAAACCCTTCGATTGATATTTTCGCTGCACCGATCTCCCTTACCTGCCTTACTTGCCACAAGACCCAGCAGGCATTTAGCCCGGTCCGCGATGGTTACGATGGAGAAGTTGGGTGTTCTGCGGGCTTGTTAGGCACTGGGGAGCCGGCAAAGTTCCAATGCCCAAAGTGCGAGGGGACTACCCATAAGGCGGCAGTGTCTTTGGGGTACTCGATATCCGATGAGGAGATGGAGGAGGAGAAAGACTTTGCGGCAAGGCCGCAAGACTTCTTCACAGAGTTTAGTCTCCATGCCTGCTGTATCACGTGCGGTAACCTCACGGACGTAACGGATTACGAATGTGCCTAACAAAACCTACACCCATTTATACGGGTATTGTGCAAGACCGGATAAGCGGATCTTAGCGACAGCCTGACAACTATCTACGGACTTCTGATCCGATCAGTGTTCCTTCACCAGCTCGTAAAGCCCCTTGAGATCCGGTGCTAAAACGATCTCGATCCGGCGGTTTTTCGCCTTGTCGTTGGGGTCGGCGGGCTCATACTCGCCCTTGCCGGCAGCTGTGATGCGTTTGGGGTCCACTTTCGAGCTTTCTTGTAGAATGCGCACAACGCTGGTAGCGCGAAGCACGCTGAGGTCCCAATTGTCTTTGTATGCACCGCCGCCTAAAACCTTATCGGTATCGGTGTGGCCCTCCACCATAATGTTGAGGTCCTTCTCATTTTCGATCGCCTTGGCCAAATTGCTCAATGCTTCGCGGCCTTTGGAATCCACCGTGGTGCTTCCGCTGGGGAAGAGGAGCTTGTTGTCCAAGCTCACGTAGATCTGTCCATCCTTCTGCGTAACGGTCAATCCTTTTCCTTCGAAACTGGTGAGGGCTTGGCTCACGCGATCTTTCAGCGCTTTCATGGCTTGGTCCTTTTTCTCCAGCTCCGCTTGCAGGTCGGCCAGTTTGGCTTCACGGTCTTTCAGGGAAACAGCGAGCACACCAAGTGAATCTTCCTTGTTCTGCAGCTTGAGGCGGTTGGCCTCCAAGTCGGTAAGCAGTTTGCGGTTCTCGTTATTTCCCCCGGCCACCAGCAGGTTGTACTTATCCAGCAGTTCGTTGTTCAGCGCGTTGATCTTGTCGTACTGGGTGGTCATGTGGCGCAGGCTGGTGCCCAAGGTTAGCGTGTCGCGTTCCAGCATGTCCTTCCGACGGGAGATGTCCTCCATGCTTACCTGCTGGTCCTTCATGGCGGCATCGGCCTGTTGGGCCTTGCTAAGCGCGGAGGTTTCGTTCTCCTGCATGGCCTTGTAGCGGGCGTTCAGCTCCTCGTACTTGCGGGCGGGCACACAGGCGCAGAGCAATGCGATGGCGGCGAAAGAATATGTGACGACGTTGCGGATCGGGGTCATTTTGCGTTGTTCTAAAGTTCCCAAAGGTGGCGATTGCTGCGGAAACCGGCGTTCCCGGATGCAACCTTTTTATGCACATCGCGTTATCTTGGCAAAATGGAACCTTTAGGCTGGAGCGGGCCGGATACCACCGGCATCTTGACACCGGTGCTGGACGCAGAGCTGGAGGAATACCTGTTGCTGGCCTACATGCAACGGGTGCAGGCTGAATTCCGGGACCGCAAATTGTATCCGTGGTTGCACGAAGTGTGGAAACGCGCCACGCAGCTCAAGGAGTTGCAGCGCCGCGCGGATCAGTTGAGTTCCCACATGCCCGGAGAACTTTTGGGCATCGATCTGGAGCGGGAGCAATTGCTTCGCGCCGCTCCCGACCATGGGCGCATCGCCGCAATGCTTGCCTCCGTGGAGCGGACCTTGCCGGAACTACGGACAGCGTTGGATCGTGGAAATGGATTGCGCGAGGAATATCAATCCACGATCCGCTGCGAACCAGTTGGTTTGTTGCCGCTCGGCGCGCAAGAGGGCTGGCTGCTGCTACGGCAAGGCAATGAAGCCGTGGTCTACGCCTATGAAGTACCAAAAGTGCGCGTCGCCGATGTGGCTGGTGCGGCGCATTTCAACGTGCGCACCCGGTATTGCAGCACGTACACGGTAGGCTTGGGCTATGGCTACGGACAGATCAAAGCGGAACTGGCGCGCACAGGACCCATGCCGAATCCTGCGGTCTTCGTGTTTGAATCGACCATGACCTTACCACGGATCGAAACGTTTCTTCCGCTGGCGAAACAGATCGCCTATGATTGGGCAGTTGGTGCCGGGTGTTAAGGCGCGGCTTGTTCTTGCTTTGGAACCGTTGCCGCATGGAACCACGTGCTGCGCAGGTCCAACAGTTCCAGCGCATTGGCTTGCAGCCCCATCACGTTGGGCCGGGTAAGTTGCATGCTTCGCTCATGGTACAGCGGAATGAGGGGGACCGAACGCATGGCCAGTTCTTCCGCCGAAGCCAAATCGATGTTGCGCTGCGTATCGTTCTTTTCCTCGCTGGCTTGCCGCAACAGTCCATCGAAACGGGGATCAGCGAAGCGGGTGGTATTGAGCGGTGAGGCCAGCGCGGTGTCTGCCACAGCATTGCGGCCGTCCAGCAAGGCGAGGAAGTTCTCCGGATCGGGCAGGTCGGCCACCCAGCCTTCGCGCCAGAACAGGGCCGTGCCACGTTCAATGCGGTCGAAGTATTCATGGTCTGGCACGGAGCTGATGGTGATGCCCACGCCGAGTTCGCGTTCCAGTGCATCCTGCACGAAACTGGCCGTTTCGCGGTATCCGAAGCCGTTGTTCACCTGCAACTGCACACGCGGAAAGCCCTTCCCACCGGGGAAACCGGCGCTGGCCAAAAGCTTTCTTGCACTGTCCGGCGCGAAGGGTGTTCCATGCACCATGTCGTATGGATAGGAGGAAAAACCAGGCGGCACCAGTCCGTGTTCCGCTTCCACCGCCATGCCGCGCAGCACGCTGTCCACCAGCATTTGGCGGTCGATCGCCAAGGCGAATGCGCGCCTCACGCGAATGTCGTTAAAAGGAGGTTTGGAGGAATTCAATCCGTAGAACTGCACCGACAAAGTGGGCATGGTGCTCACGCTGAACCGCCGTTGTCCGGTGAGCGTGTCGATGGAGTCGGTGAGCAGGCCGATGTTCGCCAAGGAAAGCTCGGACACCATGTGCAGTCCGCCCCGCAGGAATTCCGTCATTTCGCGCTGCTGGTCCGGCACCAAGGTGATGCGCACGCCGTCCAAGTAGGGCAGTGACCGTCCTTCTTCGTCCACGCCCCAATAATTGGCGTTGCGCTGCAGCACAAGGGCGTCCCCGGGGCGCGTCTCCACCAAGCGGAACGGGCCCGTGCCGATTCCGTGTCCTTTGGGGTCCGTGCCATAAGCTTCGGTAAGTTCCTTGGGCCAGATCCAGCATCCGGCGCCGGCAATGCTGTACAGGAAATTTGGGTCCGGTGCGGTCAACGTGAACTGCACGGTGGCTTCATCGATCACGCGGATGCCGCTCACGTCTTTCACGCCGTCCTTGCCGTCGTGGAAATTATCCGCTCCTTGCACCTTTCCTTGCAGCAGCCAATAGGCGTTGTCGCCGAAGCCCTTTGTGCAGACCATGGTGAAGCAATGCGCCACGTCCTCCGCGGTAAGCTCGCGCCCTTTGCCGTCGGGGAAAGCCGGGTCGTCGTGGAAACGCACGCCGGGCCGCAGGTGGAAGGTGTAAACCACGCCGGTGCTGTCCACCTCCCAATCCTCGGCCAAAGCAGGCCGCACCTTCAGGTCTTTGGGGTTGATGCCTACCAGACCTTCGTAGATCTGGGATGCCACTCGTTGTTCAGCTACCGAGGTCACCTCCGGCGGAAAGATGTTGCGCAGCGTTTTCGCCTCGTTGAAATTGAAGATGCCGCCGTAGCGTTCCCCGGCGGGGGCGGGTTTTTCCGGCGCACTGGAGCATGCCAAAAGGAACAGGGGAAGGGCAAAAACGAAGGAGCGTTTCGGGAACATGGAGCGCCCAAAACTATCCGTTGACACGCCTCATTCACCGGCGCTTTCAGGGCATTACCAACAGCCGAACATGGATGGGCGTGAACGTTGGGGTGTCATTCCGGGCTTCCCCGGCTCCGATACAAATCGGAGCGCGAAAATGTATTGCCAAGGCCATCATAAGCCACAGTGGATAATTTTCAACCCCCTCCCGCGTACTTTGTGCGGTGCTTAACGTGCAGATTTCCGTGAACCTTCGGGCCTTTTTGGCCGCGCTGGCCCTGTGGGCCGCATTGGGCGTGCATGCGCAAGAGCAGGACAATCGCCGCGTGCGGCACATCACGTGGCAGGGTGATACGCTCGCATTGGACACGCTGAGCATCGCGCCGGGCAGCTTTAGCCTTTGGGCCGGAAACACCGTGGTGGAACCCGCCAGCTATGCACTGGATCCCTACCGTGCGCGGTTGTTTTTGAACGCGCCCGCAAACGCCGACAGCACCGCGCAGGACACGCTCACTGCGCGCTACCGCGTAATGCCGTTGATGCTCACGGGGCCGTTCCGCCACAAAGATCCGGCCCTGCTCACTGCGCCAAGCGGCGTACGCCTCGATCCCTTCAAGTACGTTCCCCCCAAAGTGGACGCGGACATCTTCGGCATGGGCGGCA
>Ga0209480_10002093_pt1 | contig 13979 bp, 17 predicted proteins | sample JI61114C2DNA_FD_187501 | JGI IMG/M metagenome (GOLD analysis project Ga0209480, IMG submission 187501) | Wastewater effluent complex algal communities from Wisconsin, to seasonally profile nutrient transformation and Carbon sequestration -... | ecosystem: Engineered > WWTP > Effluent > Algae...
CAACATGTGCAACAGGATTGGGTTATCCATGTTATATAGTAGGCGGTTATGTGCGCGATAAAATTTTACAACGCAGTTATAAAAAAGATATTGATTTTGTTTGCGTTGGAAGTGGAATTACATTAGCCAGAAAAGTTGCCGCTGCTTTACCGGGCAATCCGTTTGTTGCTGAGTTTAAAAATTTCGGGACAGCCCATTTCAAATTTCATGATATTGATGTTGAATTTGTTGGAGCAAGAAAAGAATCCTACGTAAAAGAAAGTCGTAACCCTGTGGTTGAAGACGGCACACTCGCTGATGATCAACTGCGCAGAGATTTTACGATAAATGCGATGGCTATTTCGCTGAATGCAGACGACTTTGGTGCTTTAATTGACCCATTTGACGGATTAACAGATTTAGATGACCGGATAATTCGGACACCACAAAATCCGGAAATTACTTTTAGTGATGACCCGTTGCGCATGATGCGTGCCATTCGTTTTGCCTCGCAATTAAATTTTGATATTGAAAGTACAACTTATGACGGAATTAAATCGGCAAAAGAGCGTATTACTATCATATCGCAGGAAAGAATTACCGACGAGTTGAATAAAATATTATTATCGCCAAAACCATCCATCGGGTTATATTATTTATCAGATTCCGGTTTACTGGAATATATTTTTCCTGAATTGGAAGCCATGCATGGTACCGATATGATAGATGGCAATGGCCATAAGGACAATTTTTATCATACGCTGGAAGTAGTTGATAATATTAGCGCTACCACCGATAATTTGTGGTTGCGTTGGGCTGCATTGTTACACGATATTGCCAAACCACTTACCAAAAAATATATTCCAACAACAGGATGGACATTTCACGGACATGAAATTGTTGGCGCTAAATTGGCAAAACGTATATTTTCCAGAATGAAATTACCATTGCAGCAAGAATTAAAACAAGTGCAAAATCTGGTGAGTTTACACATGCGTCCCATTTCACTTACCAAAGAAAATGTAACAGATTCTGCCATTCGCAGATTGTTGTTTGAAGCAGGTGAAGATTTGGAAGGACTGATGTTATTATGTCAGGCAGATATTACCACAAAAAATCGCCTGAAAATTAAAAGGTATAAAGAAAATTTTGAGATGGTGCGCGAAAAATTAAAAGATGTGGAAGAGCGCGACCATATCCGCAATTTTCAACCACCTATTACCGGTGAATTAATTATGGCTACCTTTAATATTAAACCGGGAAAAGAAGTAGGTTTAATAAAAGATTATGTTCGCGAATCTATTTTAGATGGATTAATTCCCAACGATTACGATAAAGCTTATGATTTGATGTTAGCAAAAGGTACGGAGTTGGGATTAACAGCTCAATAATTTTACGATTTACAGCAGTTAAAGCTGCAGATAAATATACATGCCACAATTGTCAAATAAAACATTAATTACCATTGCCGGACCAACAGCTTCCGGTAAAACGGCATTGGCAATTGAATTGGCGAAAAAATGGAACACGGTAATTATTTCCGCAGATGCGCGTCAGTTTTATACTGAAATGAGCATAGGTACTGCCAAACCCAGTGCTGAAGAACTTGCTGCTGTGCCTCACTATTTTATTAATAATTTATCGGTTCAACAACCTTACGATGTTGGCAAATATGCTGCTGAAGTTTTGGAATTGCTTGACACACTTTTTCAGCAACACGATAAAATTATTTTGTGCGGAGGCTCCGGTTTATTTATTAAAGCCGTGACTGATGGATTAGATGATTTGCCGGAAACTTTACCTGAAATTCGCGAACAGGTGCAGCTTGCGTATGAGCAAAATGGATTGTTGTGGCTGCAAGACACCATTCAGTTAAAAGACCCTGAATATTTTCAAGTTGTAGATATCCATAATCCAAAACGATTGTTGCGAGCATTAGAAGTAATTACGCAAACAGGAAATACTTTATCATCTTATCATAAAAAAGTGCAACAACCGCGCAACTTTTCCAATATTAAAATCTGCCTCGATTTAGACAGGAAAGTGTTATATGAGCGAATTAATGAACGCGTAAATATTATGATAAAAAACGGATTAGCAGATGAGGTAAAAACATTAATTCCGTATCGAGATGTAAATGCATTACAAACTGTCGGATATACCGAAATGTTTGAATATTTTGATGGTAAAATAACTTTACAACGCGCCATTGAACTTATACAACAACACACGCGCAATTACGCGAAACGACAACTAACCTGGTTCAGACGCGACCCATCATTTATTTGGTGTAAGCCGGAATTATCAGAAATAGAAAAACATTGTTATTGAATTTTATTATTTGTCTGCATGAAAATATTATTACTTTCTGATACACACGGTTATTTAGATGATGCCATTAAAAAACATGCAAACGAAGCTGATGAAATTTGGCATGCAGGAGATTTTGGTACAATAGAACTTGCCGATGAACTGCAAAAAATAAAACCGGTGCGCGGTGTTTGGGGAAATATTGATGGTAAAGATGTTCGCCTCTCCTACCCTTTAGACAATACATTTCAAATGGATGGTATTAAGGTTTTTATGACGCATATAGGCGGATATCCCGGTCGTTATGAACCTCGCCTAAAACCAATTATCAGTCAGCATCCTCCTCACCTCTTTATTTGCGGGCATTCCCATTTGCTAAAAGTAATTCGCGACCCGAAAAACAATATGTTATGCATGAATCCCGGAGCTGCAGGTGTGCATGGATTTCATAAAGTGCGCACCATGTTGCGTTTTGTAATTAGTGATGGCAAAATAAGCAACCTCGAAGCGATTGAACTCGGGCTTCGTGGTAAAATGCATCAATAAGTCATTTTGTCAGTATTTCTTGTTTGAATATGTCATTTTGTCATTGTAAAGAATTGATTTTTACAACCTTTGGCATAAAAAATCTGCAAAATTGGTCTTGGTATTTAGTTTGAACATCGGTTTTCGTCAAACAAATTTTCAAACTAAAAAACAAAATATGACTATGTTAACTGTAAGACGCAGACCAAACGGAGTTCCGGCATTTGTAAATGTATTTGAGGACTTCTTTAATCAAGCTTTTCCTGAAAAGTATGTAAGTGAAAAAGGGGAATTTATTCCTTCGGTAAATATTGCCGAAAATGAAAAAGCATTCACATTAGAATTTGCCGCACCGGGTTTTGAAAAAACGGATTTTGATGTAAACATCGAAAAAAGCTTCATCACGATTAGCGCTAAAAAAGAAGTGAAAGATGAAGTAAAAGCAAAAAATTACACCAGAAAAGAATTTGTATTCAGCAGCTTTAAACGCACATTCAATTTACCTGAAACTATTGAAATATCAGGTATTGCAGCGACTTATGAAAATGGTATTTTATTAGTAGAATTACCAAAAAAAGAAGTTAAAGCAGAAACTGCTGCTACAAAAATTGCAATTAAGTAAAGGGTAGTAAGGTTGATTTCATAAAAAAGAAAACCCCGACAATAATGTCGGGGTTTTGCTTTTAGATGCTGGTTAAGCAACGAAATTATTTTCTAACAACGAATTTGTTACTGTAAACTTCAGTTCCGTTATCAATTAAACGGAAAGTATAAATACCACTTGCATAAGCTTCAAGATTAACACTATTCATTTCAGGTGCAAGGTTAACAACGTCAACTCTTTGACCACTGATGCTGTAAACTTCCATAGTTACATCATTGTGAGCAGGGTTGTTGATATTGATATAAGAACTTGCAGGGTTAGGATAAATGTTACGAGCAATTCCGTAACCATCAAAGTCTTCAACATTGATACCACCTGTTACTGATAAATCGTCAACATACAATACTGAACCAGGAACTAATGAACTAAATCCACCTGATGAAGTAATTGTAATTTGCATTTGATCAGGAACTGCCGCTACGAAATAAGTAATAGGGCATTCGAACATTTGGTAGCTGGTTGAAGTTAAATCATCACGGTATTGACCCATTCCGATAGTATCTCCATCTAATAACATTAATACAACTACATTCATGGTATCGCCACCTGCTGGAGCATATTGATAGTAACCGGCAAGTGATTCGTAAGCAGAAGTAACCGGAGCACCACCTTCAACTGAAGGTGTAAAAGTACCGAAGTCAAAGCTGATAATACCTGTAGTTATTGTTCCGGGAACATCTAATGGTGTTCCTAAAACGTTTAATGTTTTTGTTTCTAAACGAGCTGCTGCTGAACCACCATGAGTGTTAACAGTTTCTTTAGTACAGTTTCTGTCTGTAATACCTAAGTCAGCTGCAATTTTATCAGGCACATCCCAACCATCCGGTACATCTACATCAACAAAAGCTGCTGAAGTGTAAGTTGTCCATGCTTCGAGGGTGCCATTCGGAACTTGTCCGTATGCGGCTGTTAAAAGGGTTGTAAATGTAATAGCGCTAAGTAGACGAATTTTCATACTCTTTTTTTTATTTGTTATTGAATGAATTTGATTGTTTACAATGGTAAATATAGGGTTATTTGTCGAAATTTTAAATTTTCGTTAATTATTCAATCGTTAATTAACTTATAACCAAGGGCGCCAAGAGCAGCTCCTGCAAGTGAAGTAGCCAAGTGCACGGCAATGTCAAGCCCGTGCCCGGCAAGGTCAAAAATATTATGTCCGATAGAAACAGCCGGGTTAAAAGCCGCGCCGCTAATAGGTCCCGCGGTTAACATACCGGCCAAAACAACACTGCTTATTGCCAACCCATAATACTGATTGCCCTTAGATTTTGGCGAGGTAGCCACATTCAAAATGACCAACATCATGGCCGATGTAAATAACAATTCCAAGACAATAGCCTGTGCTAACATCCCCTCTGTAATTCCAATTGATTTTGGTGTTCCGGTTATCCAAATGCTCAATAAACCTCCAATTAAAGCCCCTGAAAATTGTGCAATCCAATACACCAATCCCTCTTTCACAGTGATAGTTCCACGCATTATAAACCCTACCGTAACAGCAGGATTGTAATGCGCTCCACTAATATATCCACCCATATAAATCATAGCCATTAATACGGTGGCAATTGCCCATACATTCCCCGATACACCAATGGTAAAAACAAGGAAAAAAGTACCGATTAATTCAACAAAAAACTTTTTCATCTTAATCATTAAAACCCAAAGATTAATAATTTTTATAACATTTATCGCCATGTTATGAACGATAGCATCAATTGCTTGTTTACCATAACATTAGTTTCCATTCGATTATTAATTTTACACCAAATATATGTTAACATGAAATTAGCAACAGGACAACAAGCACCCGATTTTTTAATGTATGATACCGATAAACAAGCGGTAAGATTATTTGAACAACAAGGAAAAAACGTATTACTCCTATTTTTCCCTTTCGCATTTACTTCCACCTGCACAGCCGAATTATGTGCCACGAGAGATGATATAGCATTTTATCAAAATGTGAATGCTCAGGTATATGGCATCAGCGTTGATGCACCCTATTCATTAAAAGTATTTAAAGAAGAACAACAACTCAATTTCCCGTTATTGAGCGATTTTAATAAAACTGTTTCTGAAACTTATGGTTGTATTTACGATCGTTGGGGAATGGAATTAAAAGGTGTATCAAAACGCAGTGCCTTTGTAATCGACAAAAATGGTTGTATTCAATATGCAGAAATATTAGAAAACGCAGGAGAAATTCCCAATTTTGAGGCTATTAAAAAAGTGCTCGAAAGCTTATCATAATTTCACGCCCGGGTAATTCCGGGCTTTATTTATTGTATATGTTTAATGTTCGCGTTTACGGTTTATTGATACACAATAATCAAATATTGATTGTAAAAGAGCCTATTAAAAATAATCAGGTAATAAAATTCCCCGGTGGAGGATTAGAATTTGGTGAAGGCACCATCGATGGATTAAAACGCGAATTCAAAGAGGAATTGGGTGTTGACATAACCGGTATCACGCATTTTTATACCACCGATTTTTTTGTACAAAGTTTTCTCAATCCTGAACATCAGGTAATTAGTATTTATTACCTGGTTCAAGCCAACACTGAAGAATTAAATTTTAGTAATGCAGAGGGATTAACTTTTAGCTGGGTTCCGCTTGAAACCTTGTCCCCATCGTTATTCCCATTGCCCATCGACAAACATGTTGTGCAATTATTAACCACATCACGTAGTAATTAATTGCTACAAATCCGTTTATTCTTTAGGCTTCCTTTCGTATAAACAACACTTGGGTAACTGACTGTAAACACTGTCGTTTGCGTACACATTTTCTGTGTCATATCCGGCATTAGCAATCGCCATTTGAATGCTCGGATTATTCATTTTCAAACTGTCGTATAACACCGTTAATATATCTGTACTTTTATCCCATTCGGCAGAGACAATACCATCTAAAGTTAAAGCACCTTCAATTGTTTTTTCACACATACTGCAATTTCCCCAAACTTTAATTTGTTCAGTTTTTGCGTTTGCAGTTTTTGTTGTGCAGCTGGAAAAACTCATAGCTGCTATAAATATCATCGTACCAATAAATATAAATTTCATTGTTGCGTATTTTTTAATTAATTATTCCGGGTCAGCATATTGCTGATTGGTTAAAAAATCATTATCACTTAATGTTTGTAAAAATGCGACAAGTTGCATCTTTTCAGTTGCCGTTAAATTTAATCCGCTGCCAAAATCTATCATATGTTCATCTAAGTTTGGCGATTCCTGAATTACACCACTGCTGTAATGTTCAACCACTTGTTCGAGGGTGGCAAATCGCGAATCATGCATATAAGGTGCCGTATTAGCAATATTGCGTAATGTAGTTACTTTAAATTTGCCATAATCTGCATCCAAGCCGGTAAATTTTGCTCTTCCACTGTCTAATGGCATTAAATCAAGTCCATTATTTCTAAATGCATTATCTGTAAACAAAGGGTCACTATGGCACTGAAAACATTTTGCATCACCAAAAAATAAATTCATTCCACTAATTTCATCTGATGTTAATGCAGTTGCATCACCACCATAATAATAAGCGTCAAAAGGTGAATCAAATGATACTAATGTACGTTCAAATTGCGCAATCGCTTTGGTAATTAAAATACTATCAATAACAGTAGTATTAAAAGCGCGTTTAAACATATCCTGATACTGTGCATCATCGCGCAAACGATTTTCGATTTCTACCCAGGTATTTGCCATTTCAATTGGATTGGTAACAGGGTCATGTGCCTGTGCTTCCAGCGATTGTTGTCTTCCATCCCAAAAAAATGAACCATCCCATGCTAAGTTTATTATCGCCATTGCATTGCGGTTGCCAAACGCCCCATTGGTGCCCTGACTAAATGGTCGTGGGTCGTCAAATGCATTGGCTTGTTTATGACATGTTCCACAACTCATCGTCATATCGTTGGATAAACGTTCATCGTAGAATAATGCTCTGCCCAATTCAACACCTGCAATTGTAGTAGGATTATCAATAGGTGCACTAATTTCCCCAATATTCACCGCAACCCATTCGGGTATATCAAATGCATAAGGTGTTGGGTCATAGGTAACATCAGGCTCAATTATTTCATCTTCTTTACATGAAGTAATTGTCAGCAAAATAAATAGCGGTATTATGGTTAAAACAACCCAGTATATTTTTCGCATAAACAGGATTTATTGTTTTACAAAAAATGTACTGTTTACTGTTCCGTTTTCCGCTTTCGCAATAACAGAATAAACACCAGGAGTAAGTCCGCTGATATTTATTTGAGTATTTCCCAAACCGGTAGTTGTCATCATTGTTTTTCCTGTGATGTCAATTATCGTATAGGATAAAACATTGTCAGCTGATGAAATATTAATTACATCAACAGCCGGGTTTGGAGAAATGATATTTTTATCAGCCAATGTATTTTCAATTCCAACAGTAAAATCCGTTTCTGCTAAAGCTAAATCTAATGCAGTGGTAAATTCTTCCTGACTAACAGCAGATGATATGGAACCTAAATGATAATAATAAACAGTATGATTTTCACCACCACCAAAAATTAAAATGGTAGGCATTCCCATGGCACCGTAATAATTAATCTCATCGTCGCCCATAGTAAACAGTGTTGTAGCCGTAAACCCATTATCTGTAGCCCATTCGCTTAATGTGGAACAGTCCGTAAAATTGTCGAATGCAGTCTGGTAAGCTACAATTTCACCCGGGTTAGTAATGGCATAATCAGCGAGTAAATCCATTAATACATTTCCTGCAGTAATACAAGGTGCACAATCCATCATCACATATTCCTGCACAACCACTTTATTGGAATTGAGCACATCAAATAAATTATACGTATTACCTACAACACAATCTGTTTTTGTCCAATCCATAGCAACTGTTGCCTGGCTGAATGCTGAAGAACAAATTGTCAATAAAAGTAAGCTGGTTATTAAATTTTTCATCATTAAATATTTTTCAAGTTAATTAAACAAACATCAGGTTTAAATAAACACGTGAAATTTAAATGATGAAAACAGATATAAAAATATACCGTTGATTATCGGTTATTGGTGGAGAATTATTGGTAAAAAAAGTATTGGTTATTTCAGTTCCCTGCTGTTGCAAATTATGTATCGACAATGCTGTAACAGGAGGCACAGATGTCACCGGATGAAATACATGTAAAGTTGGTGTGCAATAATGCGCTTCATTAATTTTAATGGATATCAGTTTGTCGTGACAACATCCTGCATCTTCTGGCATGGAAGAACAGCAATCAGCAGTTCCGGTAATTGCAGGCTGAACATCGGCTATTACATCTCCGCAGTAGTGCATAGAAAAAACCACTCCACCGGAAACCCAGAGGTATATAAAAGCGAAAATGCAAAGCAGCACCTTTTTCATTGATGGTATAAAGTTACCATTTTTTAGCTTTGGAAACGGTTTATTGCTACCATTTATGCACAGTAAAAAAGGAGCAATATCTTACCTAAAAGGTGTTTTCAGGGGTAAAAAACACCATTTTACCCCATTTTGGGTGCATTTGAGTTTATTTTTACCTTAATTATTCGATAAATTTGCGACATGGTATTTCTTGACTTCGAAAAACCCATTGCTGATCTGTATGAAGAATTGGAGAAGCTGAAGCAGATGGGTGAAAAGCAAAAGATTGATATTACTGTTCCTGCTGCTGAATTGCAGGAGCGTATAGCTAACCTGAAACGCGACATATATGAAAACCTGAATGGTTGGCAGAAAGTCCAGCTCAGCAGGCATCCTGACAGGCCTTATTCCCTGTTTTATATTGAAAACATGGCTGAAAACTTTGTTGAATTACATGGCGACCGCAATGTAAAAGATGACAAGGCTATAATTGGCGGTTTTGCTACACTTGAAGGTCAAACAGTAATGTTTATCGGCCACCAAAAAGGTATCAACACAAAAATGCGTCAATACCGCAATTTTGGTATGGCTAACCCTGAAGGTTATCGCAAAGCCTTGAGGCTCATGAAGTTAGCTGAAAAATTTAATATTCCTGTCGTTACATTAATTGATACTCCCGGTGCTTACCCCGGATTGGAAGCTGAGGAACGCGGACAGGCTGAGGCGATTGCCCGCAACCTGTTTGAGATGACCTTATTAAAAGTGCCCGTAATATGTGTAATTATTGGTGAAGGAGCTTCCGGTGGTGCTTTGGGTATTGGTATTGGTGACAGGGTGTTTATGCTTGAAAATACTTGGTATTCGGTAATTTCACCTGAATCCTGCTCCAGTATTTTATGGCGCAGTTGGGACTTCAAAGAAACCGCTGCCGAAGCCTTGAAACTGACAGCTGCTGATAACTTTAAAAATAAAATCATAGACGGTATCGTTAAAGAACCACTGGGTGGTGCACACAGCGATCCTGAAGAAATGGCGAAACTCCTCAAAAAACACCTCAAAAAACATTTGAAAGAATTGGCAGGGATTGACCCTGAAGTGCGCATTCAACAACGCATCGAAAAGTTTGACGAAATGGGTGTATTTGAAGAATTAAATGCAGGTAGTGCAAAAGCCTAACTATAGCCATTGATAAAAAGCATCAAAAATATTTTATTCGGAAGGTTTATTCGTTCAAAACCTTATACAGATACCTATGAGCGAAAAACAAAGGAATATGCCAAGATTAAAACAATGGCTTTTCTTGTTGATGGTTCTGACCCAATTGCATTGAGAGAACTCATTAATTATTTGCATAAATATATCGATGAAGGAAAAAAAATCAGCTTTATCGGATATGTAAAAAAATTACCTCCGTTTGAAGATGAAGATATTATTTGGGTAACCAACAAAGACATGAACTGGATTGGTATTCCCAAGATGCAAAAAATTAAACACTTCATTGAAAAAGATTTTGATGTGCTAATCAACACCTCGATGCAGGTAAACCGGCCACTGGAATACATTTCAACCTACAGCAAAGCTGCACTTCGTATAGGTAAATTCGACCCAAAAAAAACGTATTGTTACGACTTTATGATGCGCATCGAACATGATAATATTTACGCCTATCTCGAACAGGTGGAACATTATTTGAAAATGGTGAAATAAACCCGAATTTGTTTATACGCAACAAGTATAATTACTCCACTTTTTTACTCAACTTTGTATTTTATTTTTCGCTAACTACAAATTTCCGTTATGCATAAATATTCTGTTTCCGTAACTCATAAATTTAGAGGAACCGGTGTTGCATTGGTTACCCCATTTAATAATGATGGCAGTATAGATTTTACAGGATTAAACAAACTCATCAACCACGTTATTGATGGTGGTGTGGAATATCTGGTAGCCATGGGCACAACCGGCGAAAGTGCAACGCTTTCGGAACAGGAACGCTTTGAAATTATCGATTTCACCTTGGCAGCTTCAAATGGCAGAGTGCCTGTTGTTGGCGGTTTTGGCGGGAATAATACCATGGAAATTATCAATAGCATTCAACGTTATAAATCACATTGCAGCGGCAAAAAGTATATCGATGCCATTTTAATTGCTTCACCTTATTATAATAAACCTTCACAGGAAGGTATTTATCAGCATTACATAGCCATTGACCAAGTGGTTGAGGTGCCAATTATTTTATATAATGTGCCGGGAAGAACAAGCTCTAATATGGAGGCAGCTACAACTGTTCGTTTGGCTAATGACGCGAAACATGTAATTGCCATTAAAGAAGCCAGCGGCAATTTTGTGCAATGTATGCGCATTATTCGCGATGCGCCGGCAGGTTTTTTAGTTATAAGTGGTGATGACCCAATCACTTTGCCATTTATTGCAATGGGCATGCAGGGTGTTATTTCGGTGGTAGGAAATGCTTATCCGAAAGATTTTTCCAATATGGTGCGCGAAAGTTTGCAACATCAATTCAGCACTGCCAATCCTTTACATTATAAACTACTTGATTTTACAGAACTCATTTTCAAAGAAGGAAGTCCCGTAGGTGTAAAATACGCACTTAAAAAACTGGGTGTTTGTGGCGATAAAGTGCGCTTGCCTTTATGGAAAATAAGTGATGGGCTTGAAAAGCAACTGGATGATTGTATGGGGAAGATGTAAATGGAACTTACCTTTAAAAATGCGGAAAATTATTTTTTCTTTTTAGTTGAATTTGCTTTTCATTTATAATTTAAGTCAACTTGGTTGAGTTGTATATTAATCATACAGAGAAGCAACTAATACAACCTGTTTTGTTATTATTTAGTTTTAATATTAATCAATAATAAAATCACTATGAATAATATAAAATCGACAAGTTTCATATTCCTATTATTGGTTTTGCTGACAAGTTGTGCAAACAAATCGGATAAACATTCACACGACGAATCTGCAACTACACAACAGCACGAAGAGGAAAGTAAAACCCTTTATCTCAACAATGGAGAAAAGTGGTTGGTGAATGAAGAAATGAAGCCCTACATTTTAGACGCAGAAAGTATTTTGAATAGTTATGTTGCCAATGGAACAAACGATTATAAACAGCTTGCTACACAACTAAAAGAAAAAAACGCAGCACTAATTAAAAGCTGTACCATGTCGGGCGAAAGTCATGAGGTTTTACATATTTGGTTACATCCACATCTTGCATTAACCGATTCGCTTATGCAGGCAAGCAGTATTGAAGAAGCAAATAAAACAATAACTGCTTTACAAAATTCATTAACTTCGTATCATGCGTATTTTCAATAATGGGGTGCAAACCCACGAAATTATTATGTTATTGAATTAAACCAATTAATCTGTTGTGGTAAAAGTATGTTGTATCGATTCCTAACATTACTAGTAAACATTGTTGATTGGCTTAAAGTTGCCATTTTCCCATTTGCAATTGGTTTAGCGATAGCGCTTATTCCTATTTTGTTGCATCCTTGTTCTAAAACCGTCAAACTAGGATTGATAATTATTACACTTGGTGGAATTTTTGGAGTAATTTGGGCAACTAAAATCTGGCTATCTAAAAAACCCAAACATTATATTTCCAAATTCAGAACCAGGAACGAAGTAGATTAGCCGCATAACGTTGAACACTATTTAAGTATGTGAATTGTTTTTTATATTGCACTTACATACCTACTTCAATGTTTTGCCGAAATTTTAAAATGTCCTCCTCTCCTATTTTCAACATTTTATGATGCATTCAATAAAAGTGTCAACTATATGTTTTTAATAAACGAGGTGCAATCGCGCCTAAATAACCTAAAAAGTGATTCACAATTGCAACTCATTTTTATTAAATAGATTTGTTTTTATTTTAAATACATGTTGTTGGTTTGGGTTTAATAAATTGCATAAACGAACATCGTAACCCTCAAAAAAAAAGTCCGCCGAGGCGGACCAAAATAATCTGAATGCGAAATACATCGCAATGAGGAGGGACTAAAAATTACACCTTCATTTTTCTAGACTCCAGTACTTCTTTACGGAGTTCGGTGGAAATTTCTTTTATGTCCTGCAGACTTTTACGCATGCGGGTTCCTGCCGTTTTATTACCTTTTAAGGAATACTTAATCATGTCTTCTTCGGCAAGAGCAACAAGGGCTTTGAGTTGGTTAAATTTTTGTTGCATGTTCATAAAATAAAGTGTGTTAAAAAAAACAGTTACAATGTTTGGCAGGGTTCAAATGCCAAAAATGTTTTAAGGAGACGCAATATAGTAAAAATGCCGGAAAATACCTTTCCGGCATTTAAAAAAATTATATTTTAACTAAGTCTTCTTTCAGATAAGCGCCGCTATTAATTTTCTCGCGGATAGCTGAGAAAGCGTCCAATGTTTTTTGGATATCGTCATCTGTATGTGAAGAGGTAGGAATAATACGCAACATCAACATCCCTTTAGGGATAACCGGATAGGTAACTGCAGAGCAGAAGATACCGTGGTTTTCGCGCAAATCCACAACCAGGTTGATGGTTTCAGGAATACTCACTTGTAAAAATACAGGGGTAACAGGGCTATTGGTATTACCTAAATCGAAACCGCGGCTGCGGAAACCGTCTTGTAATTTATTGACATTATCCCACAACTTAGCTTTTAATTCAGGTTTGCTGCGCAATAATTCAAGGCGTTTGAGGTTACCAATTACAATTGGCATTGGTAAGCTTTTCGCATATATCTGCGAGCGAAGATTGTATCTTAAATACCAAATAACTTCTTTTTCACCAGAAATGAATGCACCGATACTTGCCATTGATTTAGCAAAAGTGGAGAAGTATAAATCGATGCCATCCTGACAACCTTGTGCTTCACCGGTACCTGCACCGGTTTCACCCATAGTTCCAAAACCATGTGCATCGTCCACTAATAAGCGGAAATTATATTTAGATTTCAGGTCAACAATTTCTTTCAGCTTACCCTGATCGCCACCCATTCCAAATACACCTTCAGTGATAACTAATATACCACCTGGAGTGCCTTGAACCATTTCGGTAGCACGTTTTAATTGTACTTCGCAATTTTCGATATCGTTGTGGCGGA
>Ga0209480_10002097_pt1 | contig 13961 bp, 13 predicted proteins | sample JI61114C2DNA_FD_187501 | JGI IMG/M metagenome (GOLD analysis project Ga0209480, IMG submission 187501) | Wastewater effluent complex algal communities from Wisconsin, to seasonally profile nutrient transformation and Carbon sequestration -... | ecosystem: Engineered > WWTP > Effluent > Algae...
CAAAGCGTATCGGTGAGGTAGGTAAGGAACTTTCCGAGGGCGAGATCGAGCGGGTCGCGCGGAATTATGGGATGTATGCGGGGTGGTACAAGGAGTGAAGTTGACGAGGTATTGAAAATCGGATGAACGCGGATAAGCTCGTTCACTCCGCGGTCGCTGGCTAAGGCAGCTTCAACGATCCATCCGCTTCCCAAATGCCCTGCTTTACAGGAGCATCTTCAAGCCCCAGCCGCTCCAAGACTTTTCGGAAGTTAGCCGGGTCGCCGCTGGTGTAACACGCAAGGAGGCCTTGGGATGCCGCAGGGTCCCGAGGCGGAGACCCTGCGGGAGGGATGGAACCGGAGGTTGAGAATAACGCGTGTTCTTCAAGCAAGGATTTTAACCGCCGCGCAATCGCTTCCGAAGGTTCAATAACACGCACGCCCGGCCCAGCGATGCGCTCGATCAGCGGGCGGACCAGCGGGTAATGCGTGCAACCCAGCACAAGCGTGTCAATCCCCTTCAGCACCATCGGTTCAATCCAACCGCGCAATATTTCCTCCGTCTTCGCACCTTCAAAATCCCCCGCATCAATGCGCTGCGCCAGTCCGGGGCAAGCTTGCCGGATCACCTCTACGCCCTGCCCGAAGCGTTCCACCACGTCCGCTAACGCGCGGCCGTCCACTGTTGCGCGCGTAGCGAGCACGCCCACAACACCGGTGCGGGTGTGTTCCACTGCAGGTTTTACCGCCGGGTCCATGCCCACGATGATCACTCCGGGGAACTGTTTCCGCAAGGGGCCAAGCGCTGCGCTGGAAGCGGTGTTGCAAGCCACCACGATGGCCTCGCAGCCCTTCGCCAAAAGCGCTTCCGTGATCGCCGTGCTGAAGGCAAGGATCTCTTCAGCCGTGCGCTCCCCGTAAGGCACGTGCGCATTATCGCCGAAATAGAGCAGGCGCTCCGTGGGGAGCGCCTGTCTAATTGCGGCGGCCACGTTCAGGCCGCCAATGCCGGAATCGAAAATGCCTATCCGCGGGGCGTGGCCCATGCGCCACGCTTAAGGAATGGCCAACTTCTTCTTCACCGCGAGCAGGATGTCGTCGCCGCCGTCGGTGTAAAGCACCATGCCGGTGCTGCTGTCGAAGATGTAGGTGTATTTGCCTTCAGTTGCCACTTCCTGGATGGCCTTGTTGGTGCGGTCCACCATTGGGGCGAGCAGTTCGTTTTCCTGCTTGGACAGATCATCCTTGGCCTTGTCCTGCGCGTCGCCGATGCGTTGCTCCAGCTCCTGGATCTCACGCATGGCCACTTGTTGCTCGGTCTTGGTCATGGTTTCCGCCTTGCCTTGGGCATCGGTCACCTTGTCCTGATACTCTTGGCCCATAGCCTTCAACCGGTCGTCCAAAGTCTTGGCGAAGGCCTGCATCTTGGCTTCTGCGTCTTTGCGCTCGGGGAGCATCAACATCAGCGCTTGGCGGTCGATGTGGCCGAGTTTTACGGTGGTCTGTGCTTGCGCCGCACCGGCGGTGGCGGCCACGAGACACAGGGTGGCGATCAAATTCTTCATGTTCGTTCTTGTGTTCACTGCTTGGGTTTCATTTCGTTGTCTCCACCGGTGCCACGTGGGGGCGTTTTGTCCGGGGTTTGGTCTGGCGTTGCTTGTCCGCCATTATCATCTTCGTCATCGTTGCCGCGCAAATTGCCGGGGTTGTCGCCGTCCTTTCCGGGACGGATGCCGAGCTTGCGCAGCACGCTGTCGCTCTTGTCGTATTTCTCGCTGGCGTAAAGCACGTTGTTGCCCGCCCCGCCAATGTCAAAAATAGCCACGTAGCTGGTGCCTGCCACTTCCTTTACCGCGTCGAATATGCGGTCCTGGATGGGTTGCACCAGCTCCTGACGCTTCTTGAACAGGTCCCCGCCCACGCCGAAGCGCTTTTGTTGCAAGTCGCGAGCTTCCTGCTCTTTCTTGGCGATCTCCTCTTGGCGGCTTTTCTTCATTTCCTCCGTGAGGAGGATCGCCTCTGCGTTGAAAGCATCTTTCAAACGTTGGATCTGGGACCAGCGGTCGTCAATTTCCTTTTGCCAGCCTTTGCTGTTGCGGTCCAATTCCTGTTGCGCGGCCGCATACTCCGGCATTTGCGAAAGGATGTATTTGGTGTCCACGAAGGCGATGCGCTGCGCCTGCACGGCGCCCGTGCAGAGGACCAGCGCAAAAATTGCGGTTCGGAGGAGGTGTTTGGCCATGTTGCGTACGTCTAAAATAGGCGATCGCGGCTATAGCTCGCCAAGATCTATGCCAATTGTGAAATGGAACTGGCTTTTCGCCATGTTCGGCTTGTCGGGAACGTCGTCGAAGCGCCAGCCGTAATCAAGCCCCATGGGCCCGAACATGGGCAGGAATAAGCGCAAACCGATGCCTGCGCTGCGGTAAACCTTGAACGGGTCGTAACGGTCAATGGAGTTCCAAGCATTGGCTGCTTCGGCGAAGCCCAGTGCGAAAATAGTGGCTTGCGGATTGAGCGATACCGGGAAACGGATCTCGGCGGTGTATTTGTTCACGAAGTAGCTGCCGAAGTCCGGCGAAAGTGCCAAGTCGTCGTAGCCGCGCAACGCGATGATCTCCCGACCGTCCAACTGGAAGCCCGTGAGACCGCTTCCTCCGAGGTAGAAGCGCTCGAACGGTGAGGGGTTGGTGCGGTCCGTGTATCGGCCTAAGAAGCCGAGGCCCACGCGTGCCATCAACACGAAATCATGTTTGGTTTTGCTGCGCGTCAATTTGGTGAACCACTGGCTCGTGAATTTCCATTTGTGGAATTCCGCGAGCCGGTATTGTTCCGAGGGCTCTTGTAGTGTGTAGTTCACCCCAGGATTGAAAACCGACCATGGTGGCGTGGCTTTTACGGACACGCTCGTCTCGGATCCTTGGGTGATCCAGAACGGTTCGGCGATGGACCGTCGTGCAAAGCGCAGTTGCAGCGCGTACACGTTGCTGTTGCCGTTGCTGAACGCGAAGAGCGAGTTCCAATTCTGCAACCGGTATTGCTGGTAGCTGCCGGTGAGGTTCACAAAGAAATAGTCGTCTGGCCAGTTGAGGCGCTTGCCCAAGCCTACAGCACCGCCCAAAATTCCGAGCTGTTGAAATTCAGGGTCTTCTGTGCTTTTTCCATTGGTCTGGCGCGTGTAATAGCCCGAAAGGCTGAGCGAATTCGGCTTACGGCCACCCAGCCAAGGCTCGATGAAGGAGAGGCTGTAACTCTGGTAGTAGCTACCGTTGGTCTGTGCGCGCAAGCTCAACGTTTGGCCATCGCCGGAAGGCAGCGGGGTCCATGCTCTTTTGTCGAAGATCTTCCGCATGCTGAAGTTGGTGAAGGAGAGTCCCAACGACACCAGTACGCGACCACCGCCGTAACCGCCGCTCAGCTCCAAACGATCGCTCGGTTTTTCGGCCACGGTGTAATTCAGGTCCACTAAACCGGTGCGCGGGTCCGGTACAGGCGTTACGCCCACTTGCGCGGGATCGAAAAAGCCCAAACTGATGAGCTGCTGTTGCGAGCGGATCACTTCGCTGCGGTCGAACAAATCGCCCGGCCGGGTGCGGATCTCCCGCCGGATCACGTGGTCGAAGGTCTTGGTGTTGCCTGATACGGTGATGTCGCGGATGCGGTACTGCTTGCCTTCGCGGATGCGCACTTCCAAGTCGATGCTATCGCCTTCCACACGCTCGATAGGGTCCGGGTTGAAGCTGAGGTAGCCCCGGTCCATGTAGAGCGAGCTGATGTCCACGCCGCTGGGGTTCATGTACAGGCGGCTGTCCAGCTTTTTCTTGTTGTACGGCTCGCCGTGCTTGATGCCGAGGATCTTCACCAAGGTGTCGTTGGGATACTTGGTGTTTCCTGTGAACATGATGTCGCGGAAGTAGAACCGGTTCCCTTCGTCCACAGTGATATCGATCGCGATCTTCTTGTCCGAAACAAAGCGCACCGTGTCTTTGACCACCACCGCGTTGCGATAGCCTTTCTCGTTGTAGAGGTCGATGAGTTTGGCCTTGTCGTCGCGGAAGGCAGTGCTGATGAATTTGCTGCTGCCGAAGATGTTGTACCAGCGCTTGCGCTTGGTCTCCTTCATGGCGCGGCGCAATTTGCCGTCGGCGATGTTCTCGTTCCCGTGGAAGAAAATATCCTTGATGCGGACGCGCGGACCTTTATCCACCAGCACTTTCAAACGCACGCTGTTTTCCAACGTGGTGTCGGTGCTTTGCTCAATGCGCGCATCGGCCTTGAGGTAGCCTTTCTCGCGGAAGTAGTGGCTAACGGCTTGGCGCGCATTCGCCAATACGGCATCGTTCACCTGTTGCCCGCGCTGCATCTCCATTACATCGCGGAGCTTGTCGCCTTCATTCCGCGTAACGGTACCTGCGAAGCCGTAGCTGGCAAGCTGCGGATTCTCCACTACGATGATGTTAAGGAAGGCCGTGGCACCGCGCGTTTCGGCGAGTTCGATGCGCACGTCGCTGAACAATTTCTGGTCCCAGATAGCGCGGATGGCCCTGCCGATCTTATCGCCGGGAATGGTCACTTTATCGCCCACTTTCAACCCGCTGAAAAGCTTTACTGCATTGGGGTCGCGGGTTACGCAACCGCTCACCGTGATGCCCGCGATGGTGTATTCTTTCGGGTAGCCATAGTCCGACGTCGGCACGCCCAGCCCTTGAGCCGTGGCGGAAACGCCGGTGCCCGCAAGCACGAGAAGGAACGCCGCAAGGCGGAGCAGTTGTCGCATGGCCGTCATTGCGGGTCTTGAAGCTGTTCGCGCGTGCGGCCAAAGCGGCGCTCGCGTTGTTGGTAATCGAGCACGGCCTGGTACAAATGTTCTTTCCGGAAATCGGGCCATAGCACGGGCGTGAACCACAATTCCGCGTAGGCGATCTCCCAAAGCAGGAAGTTGCTGATGCGGTGCTCGCCGCTGGTGCGCACCAGCAGTTCCGGATGGGGGATACCTCCTGTGCTGAGCCGTTCGCCAATGGCCTTTTCGTCGATGTCGTGCATGCCGATGCGGCCTTCCTTTATGTCGTTCGCCACGCCGCGCACCATGCGCAGGATGTCCCAACGGGCGCTGTAGCTCAACGCCAACGTCAAGGTGATCCGGTTGTTGCCCGCAGTGTGGTCCATGGCCTTTTTTAGCGCGGCCCGGCAACCCGTCGGCAGGCTGTCCAAGTCGCCGATGGCGTTGAGCCGCACGCCGTTTTCGTGCAATTCGCCCACTTCGCTGGCCAAGGTGTTCACCAACAATTCCATCAGGGCATCCACTTCGGCTTGGGGGCGGTTCCAGTTTTCGGTACTGAAAGCATACAAGGTCAAGTATTTTATGCCGATCTCCGTGGCGCCCGTAAGCGTTTCGCGGATGGGCCGCACGCCGTTCACATGGCCCTGAACGCGGTGTTCACCCTTGTTTTCCGCCCAACGGCCGTTGCCGTCCATGATCACGGCGACGTGTACAGGAACGCGCGCGGGATCGATGCGATCGCGCAGTTCTTGCTCGGTGGATGTGGGGGAGGTGCTCACGGAAAGGGGGGCGAAGGTCGCAATTGCCGGTGAATGATGGAAACCGGGAATGAGTTTAACCGTGGAGGGCGCAGAGAACGCGGAGGAAATACCGGCCTCGGGCGGGTTAACCGCAGAGGGCGCTGATTAACACAGATGCGACCTTCGGTCCGATACGTATCGGACGGAATACCGGCCTAAGGCTTGGAACCGCAACGGCATGCCTACGGCAGCTAAGTGCGCAACGGACGCAACGGGAACGCCCGGTCTCCGATTCAACCACGGATAAACACAGATGGACACGGATAAACGCGGACCGTGCTTCGCCGACTCGGCCTTCGTAGCCACTTCGGCGAAGGAGGCAGCGGCTACGCCCAGGCGAGTAAAAGTGGATGAAACGTGGGTTTTAGCCCGCCATGCTGATTTTCGCAAGGCCGCGGCGGCAGGCGGAATCAGGAATCAGCAAATGAGGAATTTGCTGATCCGAAATGGCGTTGAAAGCTGAATGTTCCCTCGGAAACGTGTAGGGCAATTGAAACCCTACCGCCGCTTTTTGTCCCAAATGGCATCACACTCGGTGAAGCGGGTGAGCAGGTAGCTCAGGGTGACGCCGGTGTAGTTGTACCAATCGCGGGTCTGGCTATCGCCACGGGCGCGGCCGGTGTTGAAGCCGCTGGTGCGCAATGCGCTGGGGTCACTGAGCAGGGCGGTAAGGGGGCCGGATTCTTCCAGCAGCACGTTGTTGTCCACGTAGGTGCCGCTCACGTCGTCGATGTAGTCCGTGTAAGTGCGGCGCAGGCCCCACTCCACTTGCAGGTCGAATTTGGCGGTGAGCGCCAGTTTAACCCCAACGCCGAAAGGGATGCAGATCTGGTTCAAACTGTAGCCCGCGCCGTTGCCGGTGCCTTGGCCTTCCGTGCCCAACGGCTGCAGGTCGTACCAAGTGTCGTTCAGCAGGTTCTGGGGATTGGTGTGGAAATACGCCAACCCGGCGAACACAAAAGGAGTCCACGTTTTGTTGTCTTTGGCGAGGCCCCGGTATTTGAAGAAATTCACTTCCAAAAGTGCGGAACCTTCAAAAAGCACACTGCGGAAACCCAAGTTGCGCAACTGTTGCAACTGGTCCGGAGAGTCGCGGTCGTAGGCCTCCAAATTTGAGTACAGTCCCTGAAAGCGGACAGCATAGCGCTCGTTGAAGTTGTAGCGGTACATCAGGCCCACCGCCCCGTGCGTGTTCTTCGGGTAATGCTTGTACGGATTGAGGTCGCCGATGTAGTAGGTAACACCGCCGGTAATGCCCAGCTCGCCCACCTGCGCCGCAGCAGGCAGCGCTGCCAGCATGAGCAAGGAAAGGCCGAAAGCTTTGGTCATCGGGTGCAAGAACGGAACTGAAGGGCGATTCTTGCTTGGGCGGCGAATTTAGTGTTGGGGGAGCGAGGGCTTAAAACAGCGGCTGGTGGGGGCGTTATCGATAGCTACGCCACTACCCCCCCTGAAACCCCGGCTTCGCCGACCGGATATCCAAACCCCAAGCCAGTTTGGAGCGCAGTGTATCCAGAAAGTCCTGTCCGGTTAACTGCACGAGTTTGGCGCGATGGCCTGCGCTGCTCACGCGGAGTTCCACTTGGTGGTCCAAGATCTCGCTGCGCGAATCCATGTTGACCAAATACTTTTCGCCGCGCGCATCCACAGTGAGTGTGAGTTCGCTTTTCCATGGCACCACGAAGGGCCGCACGTTGAGGTTGTGCGGGCTGATGGGCGTTACCGTCATAGCCTCACAATCCGGCGCCATGATGGGGCCGCCGCAACTGAGCGAGTAGGCCGTACTGCCCGTGGGCGTGGCAATGATGAGGCCATCTGCCCAGTAGGTGTTGAGGTAGCTGCCGTCCAAGTGCGCATGGATGGCGATCATGGTGGCACCATCGCGCTTGTGGATGCTTACTTCGTTCAGCGCTGTTTGTCCATCGAACGCCGGCAGGCCTTTCATGGCGAGCAAGCCCCGCTCGGCGATGGTGTATTCACCCTTTAACACGGCTTGCAGCGTTTGGTCCACTTCTTCGAGGCGCGTGCTGCTGAGGAAGCCCAACCTGCCAAGGTTGATGCCCAGTACCGGTACGCCGCTATTGCCGAGGAAGGCCACACTGTCCAAGAAACTGCCGTCGCCGCCGAGGCTGATGAGGTAATCCAATTTCGCTTCGCCTGCATGCGCCATCATTGCTGTGCCGTTGACCAGCGGAACGCCTGCTTCGGCCATGCGTTCCGCCAGTCCATTTTCCACTACGGGCACGGCACCCGCAGCGCTTACGCGGCTTATGATGTGCGCTACCGTATTGGCTGCTTCCGCAGGATAAAGTCTTCCGTGGATACCGATGCGCATGCTTTTCGTCTTCAGAACGGTTGGCTGAAATGTAAGTACAATCCGGTTTCCCCCATGTGGTTCACCGCGCCTTCCACGCGCAGCACTTGGTCGTAGCTGGTCACAAGGTCCAGTCCCAATCCGGAGCCTTGCAGCAGCCGGTCGGAAAGGAAATTCTCCGTGCCGTGGAGTCCGTCATACACGTAGGCCAAGTCCGTAAAGGCGTTGAGGTACACCGCTACGTAGAGGTTGCGGAAGGCTTCGAAGGGGATGGGCTCCACGCGGTAATTCGCCGGGCGCACCAAGGCGAACAGCAGGTTGAACTTGGCCAGACCGTAGTGCTGCCCGTCGATGACGTAGTACTCATATCCGCGCACGTAATCGCTGTAGCCCAAGCCTTCCTGCACGTAGTAGGGAATACCGCCGCCGATCGATGCCTTGCCACTGAGGTTGGCCCCGTAGCTCCAGCGCTGGCCCGCTTTCCAACTGCGCTGTACGCTGGCACGCAAGGTGGTAACGTCCGGGCCGGGACTGCCCAAGCCGTAGCGGTCCACCAGCACATCCGCATAAAGGCCGCTCAAGGTGAAAGCACGCGAATCGCGCCGGTCCAGCGTAAGCGTGTAGCCAACAGCGGGGTAGGAGATGGTCTCTTTTCCGGAGCCGAAAAAGTCCGGGACGGCTAAGGCAACGGTGTCCCGCACGCTGGCGTTGTGCCACGAGGCACGCCAACTGTGGCGCAAATCGTGCAAGGGACGCAGATTCAGTTTTACTTGAGCGGTCCAGGAGTTGATGATGTTTTCGCCCGGCGAGCGCAGGAATACCCGCTTGTTGTCAACGGTGGCAACGGTGATCTCGTCCTGTTCACCATAGAATCCGCCGACCTCCGCGCCCCAATGCTGCGCCCGGTCGAAGAAGGGTACCCGGTAGCTCAACCCGAATTCACGCGAGTAGCCAAGCTGCACTTTGGCAAAAAGCGTTTCGTTGAGACCGCGCATGTTGTAGCGGTACAAGTAGCCACCGATGTTGATGCGCCGCAAGTCCTTGGTGAGCCACCACGTGTTGAAGTTGGGATCCGCCAAGCGGATGATCGGCGAGGGCCACCAGAACCAGCGCTCGTCCACGGTAACGGTAATGAAGACCTCGTGCGGCCCGAGGAAGGTGGGCATCAATCCAACGGTGTTGAACAGGCCGAGGTTCAGCAGGTTTTCGCGGCTGCGTGCCAAGCGGGCGTAGAGGTCGTCCGCGCCCAAGGAGTCGCCTATGTCGAAGGTGAGTTCGCGCTGCAGCACGCGCTCCTTTGTTTTTTCGTTGCCTTCGTACGCAATGCCGGAAACGAGAAAAGGACCGTCGAAGCGCATGGGTGCATCCTGCGCCTGGATTTTGCCTTGCGAAAGGATCACCAATAGGACAGGAAGAAGCTTGCGAAAGATCCGGTGCCTATGGGGCATGCACACTTCTGGAATTACCGTTTTGGATTGCTAATTGCTAATTCCTAATTCCTGATTCCGGCTGCATGCCCGGCATGGCCGAATCAGGAATTAGGAATTAGCAATTTCAGGAATTACATGTTGATGATGCGCATCACGTCCAAGTAGCGGTTGCGCATGTCGTCTTCCGCCTTGCCGCCTTGGAACGCGGTGCGCACTGTGTACTCGAAACGTTCGAAGCTCTTCAATATGGCACCGATCTCTTCCCGGTTGATCTTCAGGGTTACTTCCATGCGCATGGTGTCGGGCAGGTCGCTTGTATACACGCTGAGCACACGTGCGCCTTCGTCTTCCACGATCCGTGCGATCTGCTGGAGCGCGTAGTCGTTGCGGTCCATTTCCAGCACCACCACGGTGCCTGCCTCGTTCGCGTTAACTACTTCCGCAAGGCGACTTAGTGCGCGGTGTTCGTCCACCACGCCGAGGTAGTTGCCATTCATGTCCAGCACGGGCACTACGGAAAGGCTCAGCCGCGCCATCAGGCGGAGCACGTCGTACACGTGTTGCCGATCGCGCACATAAGGCACTTCCACTTGGTCCATCAGCTTGGCCACCGTGGCATCCGGGTCGTTGTTATCGGCCAATGCGGCATCCTTCACCAAACCGAGCAAGCGCTTCTGTTTCACTACCGGCAAATGGGAAACCTTGAACTCTTCCATCAGGTCCAACGCGCGCGCAACCCGGTCTTCCGGCTTCAGAGGCACGATGGCGGGGGAGATGAGGTCGATGGCTTCCATTCTTCTGAAACGCCCGATGCGTGTCTGTTACTTTTGCGGCGCGCTCCGGGGGAACAAAGTAAAGGTGCGCTAATCAATGGCGCGGCTCAGTGTAAACATCAACAAACTTGCCACGTTGCGCAACGCCCGTGGCGGCAACAATCCGGACGTGCTGAAATGGGCGTTGGAAATTGAACGTTTCGGCGCGCAGGGCATCACCGTGCATCCACGGCCGGACGAGCGCCACATCCGCTTTTCCGATGTGCATGCGCTGGCGCCGAAGCTCACCACGGAGTTCAACATTGAAGGGTATCCGGGTGAGGATTTCATACGGATGGTGCTGGCCGTGAAGCCCGCGCAAGTGACGTTGGTGCCCGACCCCCCCGGCGTGCTTACCAGCAATGCCGGCTGGGATGCCAAGGCGCGCAAAGCCGAGCTGAAGCCCATTGTGCAACGCTTTAAACAGGCAGGCATCCGCGTGTCGCTCTTCATGGGCACGGACTTGGAGCAGATCGCGCACGCCGCCGATACCGGCACGGACCGGATCGAACTCTACACCGAGCCTTACGCCGAACAGTACGCCGCCGACCGCGAAGCCGCTGTGGTACCGTTCGTCAAAGCCGCTGAAAAAGCCATTTCGCTCGGCCTTGGGCTGAATGCAGGCCATGACCTTGACCTGCACAATCTCGCGTGGTTCAACCAACAGGTGCCCGGCTTGCAGGAGGTTTCCATTGGCCATGCACTGGTGTGTGATGCGCTGCGTTTCGGCATGGAGAACACCGTGCAACTTTACCTCCGTGAACTGCGATGAGCGTGGAGCTATTCCACCGCCGCAGCGGCAACGGACCTTCCATCGTGTTGTTGCACGGCCTCTTCGGCAGCAGCGATAATTGGGGCACCGTAGCCCGTGATCTCACCAATGATTTCGACGTGACCCTCGTCGATCTGCGTGACCATGGCCGGTCCCCGCACACCGCGTTAACGGACTATCCGCTCATGGCGGAAGATGTGCATGCGCTTTTTCAAAAGCTTGAACTGAAGCAAGCGGTGCTGGCGGGCCATAGCATGGGCGGAAAAACAGCGATGGTGTTCGCACAACGCTGGCCGGAACTGCTGAAGCACCTCGTGGTGGTGGATATCGGCCCGCGCGCATATCCCATCGGTGATCACGCCACGATCATGGAAGCGCTGCTCACCAGCGATCTGTCCGCCAAGACTTCGCGTCAAGAGGTGGAAGACCATCTGGAACGCTTCATCCCTGAAAAAGGCGTGGTGCAGTTCCTGATGAAAAGTCTCTATTGGGTTGAATCCGGAAAATTGGGCTGGCGCTTCAACGTGCCAACGCTACAGCGCTGCCTGCCCGCGATCCACGGCGGCATTCCACCGGCGGTGGTGAAAACGCCCACGCTCGTTATCCGCGGCGGGAAAAGCCCGTATATCGTCCGTGAGGACTTGCCGCAGATAAAAGAGCAGTTCCCGAATAGCCGCGTGGAAACGGTGGAATATGCCGGACATTGGGTGCCTGCGCAGGCTCCGGAGGAAGTGGCGGCGATGTTGCGTGGTGTGGCGGTTGGTTAGTGAAGTTTCTGGTACTGGGTATCGGGTATGGAGTACCGGGTAATGCCGACCGCCTGCCGATCGCTTGCCGTCTTTGTTCACCACAGAGGCACAGAGGACACGGAGAAATGCAAATGGTAATTTGACGACTGCGAGCTGCTGCCAAATGCTACTGCCGCCTACCACTGCCACCTGCCGCATGACAACTGACAGCTGACAACAAATCCCTCCGTGCCTCCGTGTCTCCGTAATGAAAAATCAGGCCGGATTCACAACGCGCTCAACACCGCCCGCGCCACCGCATCCGCGGCCCCCTTCCGCTCTTGCACAAAATGCCGTGCTGCCGCTGAAGCTTTTTCCAGCGTTTCAGCATTTCCCAGCCATTTGTCCAACGCGCTTTTCAGCTCGGCTGCATTGGTAACGGCGACCCCTGCGCCGGCATCGATCAAGCCTTGCGCCTCCGGAAATTTCTTGTGCTCAGGCCCAAAGATCACTGGCACGCCCCACGCTGCGGCCTCCAAAATGCTGTGGATGCCGTCCGTGAAACCGCCGCCCACGTAGGCCACGCTGCCGTAGCGGTACAAGCGGGCCAACAAGCCCATGTGGTCCACCAACAATGTCCCTTGCGGTTCTATGCCCAAGGTGGATGCGATGTTGGCGGGTTCGCTGTTCTCCAATTCGCTCCAGCGGGCCAATGGTTTCGGGAAGCGTTTTTCGGTGGCTTCGAGTTGCTCCTCGTGCAATTCGTGCGGCACCACCATACACTTTGGCGATGCCTTGCCCATGCCGACCAATGCTTCGGCGAGCAGCCGTTCATCTTCCGGCCACGTGCTTCCGCAAAGAAGCAGCTGCGCTGCCCCGGCGAAAGCTTTTGCCAACGGAATTTCTTCGCGGTCCGCAACGATCGCGGCAACCCGGTCGAAGCGGGTGTCGCCGCCCACGGAAACGTTACGCAAACCCAGCCCGGCCAGTAGGTCCATGGAGTGTTGGTCCTGCGTGAAAATTTGTGTGAAGCTTTTCACCATGCGCCGCCAAGCCCCGCCGTACCAGCGGAAAAACGGCTGGTCCTTGCGGAATACGGCGGAGACCAAAAAGGTGGGCGTTCCGGCTTCGCGCAGCGCTTGCAAGTGGTGGTACCAAAATTCGTACTTCACGAAGATCGCGGCTTTGGGCCGCACCAGTTCCTGCAGCTTCCGCGCGTTGGCCTTACTGTCCGGCGGCAGGTATTCCACGTGCGTGGCCAAGGGAAAATCCTTGCGTGCTTCATAGCCGCTGGGGCTGAAGAAGGTGAGCAGAACCGGCAGTTCGGGGCGCTCTTTTTTAATGGCTTCAAGCACCGGTCTGCCTTGTTCGAATTCGCCAACGCTTGCGCAGTGCATCCACAGACAGCCTTGCAGTTGCTCGCGCTTTGCTTCCAGCCGTTGCCACAAACCTTCGCGGCCTTTCAGCCATGCGGCGGCTTTCGGTTTCCACGGCGCTGCCAGTTTTATGGCCGTGTGGTACAGCCCCGTGCCAGCGTCGTACAAAAACGGCATTACTGATAGAACTGGCGGTCGTCCTTCGCTCTGTAAATGGGCAACGTCCAACCCGCGCGCAGACCGTTTAGGAAGTCCAATCGGCCCGTGTCACCCGGGCGGCCTGTGTCGAAGTTGAAAGGCCGCAAGGACTGTGTGAAGCCAAGCTGCATCTCGAAGCCCACCATGAAATTTACGCGGCGGTTGTTGCTCAAATGCTGATAACCCACGAACAATAGCGCGGCCGGTCCGGCGGTGAGGCGATCGTAGCCCTTGGCGTATTCACCTTCCAGCGCAGGCACCACGTTGTTCTGGCTTTCGATAAGCAGCTTGTGGCGCATGTAGCCGCCGCCGATCTTCAGCAACATGCCGCTGTTGGGATTCGGGCCCGCCACAGGAATGAGCTTTCCGGCCACGGCGAAAATGGTGTAGCCGCGCTCGTATAACAGGATGGACGCGGGGTTGCCGTCCTGGTCCACGATAACGCCGTTGGTGGTTACCAATTCCTTCAAAATGCTGCGGTCCACCACTTGGTTGCCGAACATGAACGAACCTTCCAGGCCCAGCAGGTAGTTGCTCTTGAATTTCCGCGCCGCGCTTAGGCCGATGTTGTGGTTGTTCCCGAAGCGGTCCGCCATGGAGCCGCCGGGCACTTGGTATGCATAGCTCAAGGTGACGGGCACCATGGTAATGGATGTATCCCGCAGGCCGCTTTGCGCGTAGGAAGGGGCCGCGAAGGCGACACATGCAGGAAGTAGGAGGTACCGGAACAGTTTCATGGATCGGCGAAGGTAGCTTGGTGGCTGTGGCCG
>Ga0209480_10002103_pt1 | contig 13929 bp, 9 predicted proteins | sample JI61114C2DNA_FD_187501 | JGI IMG/M metagenome (GOLD analysis project Ga0209480, IMG submission 187501) | Wastewater effluent complex algal communities from Wisconsin, to seasonally profile nutrient transformation and Carbon sequestration -... | ecosystem: Engineered > WWTP > Effluent > Algae...
GTTATGGCCAACAGCCATCGTTATGGATTAGGCGCTACACTTTTTTCCCGGGATACAGATCGTGCATATCATTACGCGCGACAAATAAGTAGTGGCGCTGTGTTTATTAATGCCATGGTAAAATCAGACCCTCGATTACCATTTGGAGGTGTAAAAAAATCCGGTTATGGTCGTGAATTGGCTGATTATGGATTAAAAGAATTTACCAATGTGAAAACCATTTATATAAACGATTAAATACTATAAATTTTAGTGTAAATAGCTACTATGCAATCAACATTATCACAAACATCAGCTTTATACGAAAAAAGAAAACAACTTGTGCCTAATGCATTAGGCATTTTTAATCCTTCAAGTATAAGTAAAGCAAGCGGAGCCATTATAACCGATGCAGATGGGAAATCATTTATCGATTTTGCAGGAGGAATTGGTGTAATTAATGCGGGACATTGTCCAGAACCTGTTGTAAAAGCAATCCAAGAACAAAGCGAAAAATTTATTCATGCATGTTTTAATGTATCTATCTATGAACAATACTTAAATGCTGCTGAAAAAATGATTGATATTTTACCGCATGGAGAGCATACTAAAATTATGTTTACCAATAGCGGTGCGGAAGCAGTAGAAAATGCAATTAAAATTGCACGACAAGCAACAAAACGAGAAGCGGTTATTTGTTATTCGCAGGCTTTTCACGGAAGAACATTATTGGCAGCAACGCTTACGAGTAAGGTCGGTTATAAAACGGGATTCGGCCCTTTTGCACCTGAAATTTATCGCATTGATTTTCCGGCTTATGATTATTATGAAGGTGCATTAAATGAAGATGCATTTTCGATGGAACATATCGAAAAATTAAAAGCATTTTTTCATCATTACGTGCCAGCACAAAATGTTGCGGCTATTATTGTTGAACCTGTTCAGGGTGAAGGTGGATTTCATGTTATTCCAAAAAAATATTTACAGGAATTAAGGAAGATATGTACCGACAATGGTATCATGTTAATTTTAGATGAGGTGCAAACAGGTTTTGGAAGAACCGGAGAATGGGCTGCATTTCACCACTATGATATTGTTCCCGATTTATCTACATGGGCAAAAAGTATGGGTAGCGGAATGCCAATTGGAGCTGTTATGGGAAAAGCAGATGTAATGGATAATATTAATCCCGGTACTATTGGTGGAACATATTTAGGCAATGCATTATGTTGTGTTGCGGTAAGTGCTACCATAGATTATATGCAATCTATTGATATCAATACAAAGGGAAAAGCCGTTGGAGCAATAATTAAAAAACGATTCCAACAATTACAACAAAAATTCCCTAATCATATTAGTCGTGTGAGAGGATTAGGAGCAATGATGGCATTTGAATTATCTGTAAATGGCGACATTCATCAGCCGGATACAGCACTTACTAAAAAATTGGCTCAACGTTGTTATGAAAATGGATTAATTGTTTTAACAGCGGGCGTACATGGTAATGTAATCCGAAATCTTGCACCACTTGTAATTAGTGAAACAGATTTAAATCGCGGTTTAGATATCATAGAAAATTGCCTGGCTGAAATTATAGCCGCTTAAATAATGTATATGAAAAAACAGTACATCAACGGAAAATATTGTGATGCAGTAAACGGCGGCGTTTGGAATGTAATTAATCCGGCTACTGAAGAAATAATAACTACTGTGCCATTTGGTGATGATCAGGATTGTTTGTTGGCGATTGATGCTGCAACACATGCCTTCACTACATGGAAAAAAATATCTCCATGGACACGTGCAGATATATTGCGAAAAGCAGCTGACAACATCAGAAAAAATATTTCGCTATTTGCAGAAGACATGGTGATGGAAAGTGGCAAACCATTAGCCGAGGCAAAAGGTGAATTAACTGTCGCTGCAAATTTATTTGAATGGTATGCTGAGGAAGCAAAACGTGGATATGGGAAAGTAATTCCTTCTTCCAGAACAGATAAACGAATGCAGGTAATTTATCAGCCAATGGGCGTTATTGGTGTTATTACTGCATGGAATTTCCCTGCTTACAATCCGGCGCGTGCCTGGGCTGCGGCATTAGCTGCAGGATGTACATTGGTAGTAAAAGTAAGTGAATTCACACCTTTAACCGGTATGAATTTAATTGCTGCATTAATAGAGGCCGGACTACCTGCAGGTGTAATTAATTTAGTGCATGGCGATGCAGCCAAAATCGGAGCTGCTATGCTCAATCACAGTGCTGTTAAAAAAATTAGTTTCACCGGTAGCACACGAGTTGGTAAAATTTTGATGGATGGTGCGAGTAAAACAAATACCAAACTTGCACTGGAATTAGGAGGTAATGCGCCGGTTATAATTCTTGATGATGTAGATATTGAACACGTGGCTAAAACGGCTGTTACAACAAAATTCAGAAATTGCGGACAGGTATGTATTTCGCCACAACGATTTTATGTGCATGAAAAAATATTTGAAGAATTTTCTGCTTTAGTCGCTAATTATGCTGCTGCATTAACTGTTGGCAACGGCTTAGATAGTGAAACGCGGTTAGGCCCATTAATTAATAAAACGCAGCAACAACATGTATTACAAATTATTGAGCAGGCTAAAGAAGAAAAAAATAATATTATAACAGGCGGCACCGCGCAGCATCCCGGTAATTTTGTTTTGCCAACTGTTATAGAGGTTACAAACAAACAGTCCGAATTTATACATAAAGAAATATTTGGACCGGTTATGCCGCTTATTCCATTTTCAACTATTGAAGAAGTGATTACATTGGCTAACCAAACGCCTTATGGATTGTCGGCATATATATGGACAAACAATATTAATCATGCGATTTATTTGAGTGAAGCACTTGAATTTGGTATGGTTGGCATTAATGAATGGGCACCACATGCTACTGAAGCCCCATTTGGCGGATGGAAACAAAGTGGTATTGGACATGAAAGTGGCAGTGAAGGTATGATGGAGTATATGGAGAAAAAATTAATTGCCATCGGTGGCTTGTAATAACATCAATTAAAAATAATTACATGGAAGAACTCAGCTCAGCTTACGGATGGTTATCAATAGTTCCACCTTTGGTGGTAATTGTTGTTTCTATTTTATTGAGGTCATCGTTTGAAGGATTGTTGATTGGATGTGTTGCTGGTTTTATTTTAATTGATGGATGCGGTTTTTTTGATGGATTTATCAGTTCATTATATACGGTAATGTCAAGTGAAGATACCATTTGGGTAATTGTGGTTTGCGGATTATATGGCTCGGTGATGGGATTGATGGTGCGCAGTGGCGGGGCCATGAAATTTGGAGAACGTATGATGCAATACATGAAATCTAAAAAATCAGCACTATTTGGTACTTGGCTGCTTGGTATTTTAGTTTTTATCGATGATTATTTAAGTGCATTAACAGCAGGTATTACCATGCGAAATGTTACCGATAAATTTAAAATTCCACGTGAATACCTTGCGTATATAGTCAATACACTTTCACCACCTTTATGTGTTATTGTGCCTATTTCAACATGGACATTATTTATTGGTAAACAATTGGAAACTTCTGGATTTGCTGCAGAAGGGCAGGGATTAGCCAGTTATTTTTCTGTTATACCATTTGTGGCATACGGGTGGGTTTCAATACTCATGATTCCTCTTTTCATTTTTGGCATTTTACCCCATTTCAAAAAAATGAAATTGGCAATAAATCGTGCCGAAACAACCGGGCAAACAATACCTGAAGGTACAAAACTTTCGATGGTGCAATTTGATGCATTTCCTAAACTGGTAAATCCCAAAGCAAGATATTTTTTAGTACCACTTTTAGTCGTGTTAATTAGTACTGTGATATTTCAGGACCCATCAACCCCCGGAATAGAAATTGATGCATTAAAAGGAGTATTAATAGGTGTGGCATTCACATTCTTTTATTTTTTAATCAGCAAAATTGCTACTGTACAATTGCTGACTGAAACAATATTTACAGGATTTAATTCCATGTTATTTGCACTGGCACTAGTGGTAGTTTCATTGATGTTAAAAGAAGTTGGCGATAAAATGGGTTTAACCGAATATGTTATCAATAGCGTAACCCCTTATGTGAACAAAGCATTTTTGCCGGTAATCATTTTTATCGCATTATCACTTATTTCTTTTACAACCGGTTCTAGCTGGGGTTTATATGTAGTGGCAATTCCAATTGTTATTCCACTTGCCCAACATATTGATTCCAATGTTTATCTCAATATTGGTGCAATTATCAGCGCCGGTGTATTTGGAGCAAACGCTTGTTTATATTCAGATGCAACCGTATTAACATCACAAAGTTGTGAGACCAATAATATGCAACATGGATTGTCGCAATTGCCATATGCTTTATTAGCTTGGGGAGTGAGTTGTTTGGTTTATATCGTATTAGGATTGATTATTTGAAATTGATTTTATGAATGAAATTTATCAGGTTACCGATAGTATAATTATTACTCAAACAACAGCCTTACATGCAAAGGCGTTGGAATTATTACAATATATTGTATTTCCCACTTTAGCAGAAGATGAAATTTTGCATGAAGCACATTATCTCAAACATTTAACCATTTTTCCTGAGGGGCAATTGGTTGCTTTAGATGGCGATAAGGTGATTGGTGGAACGACTACTATGCGATATAATTTTGATATTACACATCCTGCTCATCACACATTTAGTGAAACTGTTGCCGGAGGTTGGCTTACCAATCACGAGCCGGATGGTGAATGGTTATATGGTATTGATGTAAGTGTACATCCTGATTATAGAGGAAGAGGAATTGCCAAAGCATTTTATGAAATTCGTAGTAAAATTGCGGCAGATTTAGGATGTAAAGGACAACTTACAGTGGGCATGTTAAACGGATATTATAAATATCGCGACACGATGGATATTGACACGTATTATCTAAAAGTAAAAAATCACGAAATATTTGACCCAACAGTTTCTGTTCAGGAAAAAATTGGTTTTGAAATTGTGGGTTTAATGAAAGATTATTTAAATGACCCAACCTGTGGTAATGCAGGTGCAATTATAGTATTGGAAAATAAATTCAAGCAATAAATTCTCAAATATGATATCATTAAAAACAGCAATCCCCGGTCCTAATTCATTAGCCATAATAAATCGCAGAAAAAATGCCATGCCTGCAGGTTTAGCTAAATCGACAGAAGTGGCTATTGCACATGCAGAAGGTGGTGTGGTTACAGATGTTGATGGCAATGTATTGTTAGATTTTGCGGGTGGAATTGGTATGATGAATATTGGGCACAGCAACAAGCAGGTTGTTGATGCTATGAAAGCGCAATTAGATAAATATATTCATATATGTTCACTGGTAGCAACACCAGAACCTTATGTTGAGTTGGCAGAATTATTAAATGCTTTAACACCCGGTGATTTTCCGAAAAAAACTTTGCTTGCGAATAGTGGAAGTGAAGCTGTAGAAAATGCAGTTAACATTGCACGATATTACACAAAACGCAGTGCGGTAATTTGTTTTGAAGGCGGATATCATGGACGAACATTATTAACCTTATCGCTTACCAGTAAATATGCTTTATTTAAAAAAGGATTTGGTCCATATGTTAGTGATGTTGTTAGATTACCTGCACCTAATATGTACCGCAAACCTGTAGAATTTACTGATGAGGCTTATGTGAATTATTGTATTCAGCAGTTTGAGACTGCAATGATTGCACAAATAGACCCGGATAGTGTTGCAGCCATTATTATAGAACCTGTGCAAGGTGAAGGAGGATTTATTCCCATGCCAAAAGCATTTTTGCAAAAACTTCGCGCCGTAGCAGATGCCCATGGTATTGTTTTAATATTCGATGAAATTCAGTGTGGAGCATCACGCACAGGAAAATTATTTGCATGCGAACATTTTGATGTAGTGCCTGATATTATTTGTATGGCGAAATCGATAGGTGCCGGTATGCCAATTAGCGCCATAACAGGAAGAGCAACTATTATAGATGCACCGCATTTAGGTGGAGTAGGAGGTACTTATGGAGGCAACCCTTTGGCTTGTGTTGCCGCAATTGAAGCAATGAAAATATTATCATCAACTGAATTCCTGGAACGTGTTAATCATGTAGGTAATTTAATTGCTAGTACATTAAATGCTTGGAAAACTAAATATCAATTTATAGGTGATACTCGTGGGTTAGGAGCTATGCAATTAATAGAGTTTGTGAAAGACCGCACAACAAAAGAACCGGATGTAGAAATTGCAATGGAAATTATTAAAGAAGCCGTAAGCAATGGAATTATTTTAATCCGCGCGGGATTATATTCTAATTGTATTCGTTTATTACCACCTGTGGTAATGACAGATGAACAATTAGCTGAAGGTCTCCAGGTATTGGAAAATGCCATTCGCAAAGCGCATGAAAAAAGAAATGTGTAATTTATGAGCAGAAAAATCTTCTTTAATGCAAAGGTGCTCACTCAGGACAAATTAATGCCTGAAGCGGATGCATTTATTGTGGAAGAAGATAAGTTTATTGCTGTAGGTAACACAGCTACAATTTTAGCTCAACAATCCACCGATGATATTTTAATTGATTTGGAGGGCAACTTTGTCATTCCGGGATTTAATGATGCGCATATTCATATTTGGAAAGTGGGCAACCTTATGACCAATATGCTTGACCTGCGTGGGGTGGAAAGTATAAAAGTTATGCAGGAAAAAATTGCTGCTTATGCTGAAAAAAACAAACACTTAAGTTGGATACAGGCTAGAGGATTTAATGAAGCTAATTTTGCAGAAAAAAGATTTCCTACCAAAGCAGACCTAGACGCCATAGGATTAAATAGACCAATTTGTGTAACAAGGACATGTGCACATCAAATTATAGTCAATTCAATTGCCTTAAATATTGCAGAAATAGATGCGCATACAGCTGTGCCCTCAGGCGGTGAAATGAAACTTTTGTCTGATGGAACCGTTGCAGGGCATTTTACAGAAACCGCAATTAGTTTGATTTTAACTAAAATCTCAAAATATACTAAGGCCGAATTAAGGGAAATGATTTTAGCAGCCCAGCACCAACTTTTACAATATGGTGTTACAGCTGCAACCGACCCTGCTGTTGATAGAGATTTATTGGAAGTATATAAAACGATGGATGCTGCAGGTGAATTAAAATTGCGGATAAATGCCATACCAATTCGTGTGCCTGATGGTGCAAGTAAAGTATATCCCAACCCGGAACATTATCGCTCAAAACATTTAACCGTTAATACCGTAAAATTTTTTGCTGATGGTGGATTAAGTGGAAAAACCGCTGCTATGATTCGGCCATATAATAATGAAAATTCGTTTGGTATCTTGCGCTTATCTTTCGAGCAATTTCGTCAATTAGCTGCAGAATCGCAACAAGCAGGATTTAAAATTGCTACCCATGCCATTGGAGATGCCGCAATTAAAATGGTTTTAGATGTGTACACATCTATTTCACCTGAAAACACAACCGGTTTATGTCACAGAATTGAACATTTGGGATTTCCTGATGAAGATGATTTGCAAACAATGAAGCAATTAGGTGTTATTGCCGTTATGCAACCATTATTTATTACAGAGCTAGGTAATAATTTTATTCAATACATAGATGATGATTATCTGCAATATGTTTATCCAGTGCGTGCTGTTTTAAATGCAGGAGTAACTGTTGCATTTTCCACTGATGCACCGGTGGTGAAACAATTCGACCCACTTCAAACCATTTCTGCTGCTATGACTCGTAAAACGCTACGGGGAGATGTTATAGCATCAAATCAAGCCATTACTTTACAGGAAGCATTATATGCACATACAATGGGCAGTGCAAAAGCAGCCAATCAGGAATCCGAAATTGGTGCAATTGAAGTAGGCAAGTATGCAGACTTTATAGTGTTAAATAACCTGGAACCTTTATCTGCTAAAATCTTACATACTTATATTGCCGGAATGCTTGTAAATTAAGCATTTGTAAGGCTTTTATTAACACTTAATTAGAAATAGCACCGAAAAAAAGCGGATTTACTTTGGTAGAATATAAAATTATTGCTACCTTGTCATTCCATTTAACTTAAGCGACGATAAGTTAATTGCATTCAATTGTTTGTATTTGAATTTTTATAGGAGAATTAAATAAATCGAGATGGCGTTTTTTGCTATCAACATTTTCCATATTGCAATTTTATTTTTTAGGGACTTATATTTGAATTAAATTAATTACTTAACCAATTAAACCATTAAATCAAACACTTATGAACAAATTTAACGCTACATTGAGGAGACTGGTATTTGCTTCGGGCATGATGCTTATAGCAGGAACAAGTTTTGCTCAGTATTGTACACCTGTTTATACAACAGGAACAACTTTTGGAGATTTTATCGACGGCGTAACTGTCGGCGATATTGCTAACCTTGGAACAGGTGGTGAAATAACGGGTATCGGTTATTCAGATTACACAGCTATTTCTACCAGTTTAATGATTGGTGATACCTACACCATGACTATTAACAATAACCCAACGTATAGCCAAACTTATACAGCTTGGATTGATGCTAATCATGATGAAGTATTTTCAGTTGATGAAGTTATTGGTAATTTGAATTTGGTGCTTGGTGAAACAGGCAGTTTTGACTTTTCAGTAGCACCAGGTGCAATTGGCGGTGAAACAAGATTACGCGTGAGATGTATTTATCCTGCATTTTTAGCAACACCATTAGATCCTTGTGCTTCAAACACTTACGGTGAAACTGAAGATTATACTGTATTTCTTGACGGTGCACCTGAAATTGATGGAGGTGTTGTTGATGTAACTGCACCTACTTAGGGTGTTACAATGGGTATAGAAAACGTAACTGTGACTATTCAAAATTTCGGTTCTGAGCCTTTATCAGGCTTTAACGTAAGTTATAATGTAGATGGTGGTGCAGCAATTACAGAATTTTATGCAGGCTCAATTGCAGCTTACACAACTGCTTCTCATACATTTGCAACTACCTATGACTTTTCTACAGATGGTTGTTATGATATTGCAGCTTGGACATCTGTTGATGGCGATGGTGCTGCAGTAAACGACGATCACAATGAAACAGTTTGTAACCTCGGTCCTATTACAGGAACCGGTGCAGTATATATTTATTCAAATACAACTGGTGGAGAACCTTGGTTTTCAACAACAAATACAACAGCAATGAATACTGTTTTTGGTCCAGAAGGTATTGGTTGGACTCGTAATTATTTTGAAACAGTAGATGTTTTTTCTGTATTTAATCCAGATAATTGTTTTGTGTTTTTAGAAGGTAGTGATAGTCACGCTGATGAATTAGAAACATTCCTAGCAACTTATGGTGCTGATATAGAAAACTGGGTTGCTTCTGGTGGTAAACTTTTATTAAATTCAGCACCAAACGAAGGTGATGGTATGAGTTTTGGATTCGATGGTACCACTTTAACTTATGCTTATTATATGAGCAACGCAACTGCAGTAGATGCCGCTCATCCAATATTTAATGGTCCTTTTGCTCCTGCAGGTACAGATTATACAGGTGGTTCATTTGGGCATGCATTAGTTTCAGGAACTGGATACACTAATGTTATGGTAGATTTATTTTCACCTTCATCTGCAGTTCTAGCAGAAAAACCATGGGGCGATGGTCGTGTTATGGTTGGTGGTATGACTACCAATAACTTCCATTCACCGCTAGAAAATGCTGCTAACTTACGTGCAAATATTATTGCCTATTTAAGTTGTGTTGAAATTCTTTTCTGCGAAACTCCAGGTGGTTTATTTGTTGATGGTATTACTACTGATGATGCAGTTTGTCATTGGAATGCAATTGATGGTGCTGATCAGTATCGTTTTGTGTTACAAAATACGTTTACAGGTGTAATTGCTAAACGCAAAGCAATAACTAACTCTTATGAGTTAATCGACAAATTAGACCCATTAACTACATATGCATTCCGCGTTAAAACAGTTTGTTATGATGATTTAGCAGATATTTCTGCTCCATCTGAATGGTATTACTGGACTACTTTAGGTCGTTTAGACGGCGAAGTTGAAGGCAGTGTAAGCTTGTATCCGAATCCAAACAACGGAGCATTTACATTAAACATTAATGGTTTAGAAAATTCAGCCCTTACCTTGAACATTGTTAATGCGCTTGGTCAGGTTGTATATTCACAAAACCTCGACATTAATTCAGCTGCTTATACTCAATACATTTCATTAGATAATGTAACTCCTGGTATGTATCAGGTGAACTTAAGTAATGAGCAACAAAATATTAATTATTCAATAGTTGTAACTGAATAATTGACCCTTTTTATCAATAAAACAGGCTGTTTCGACCGAAGCAGCCTGTTTTTTTTGTCCAAAACCAGCATAAAAGAAGGGGTATTTGATGTCACATTTTTGCTTTTCCTGTCAAAATTTATATAGTTCAATTTGTTTATATTTACCCTTTAAATATGTTATATTTACTCATTAATCTTAACAAAACAAATACACTTAATCATGAGAAAACAGTTACTTAATTGTAGTTTGATTGCAGGTTTGTTTCTATGGTCGGCGACAGCTATAGGACAATCCTACACTATTGGAGCTAATAATGGCTACAACACAGCTACATCTTATCCCACACCTTTTGGTGATTTTTACAAAACGCAACGTGCCCAATACCTTTATTTGGGGTCTGAAATGGCAGGTGCAGGTATGGTTTCAGGCGATATAACAGCCTTATCCTTCACCGTTGCACTTCCTTACGATATTGATGTTCCGGATGGCGGAGTTATGGAAGGTTATACTGTGAAAATTATGACCACTGGAACAACTTCACTTACAGCAACAGGCTGGGAAGCTGGAGCATCAGTTGTTTGGGGTCCAACAGATTACATTCCGGCTGAAGGTGTAAATACCTTTATATTTGACAGCCCTTTTACATGGGATGGTTCGTCTAATATTATTGTAGAAATTTGTGGCGGTGTTCCTGAAGGAACTTATGAGGATAATGCCTCTGTAGTTTGGACTACCGGTTTGCCATTTAATGGCTCTAGAACTTATCGTTCAGATACACAAATTGATGTTTGTAGTTATGCTGACGCTTCATTCGTAACCGGAACTCAAGGCACAACAAGACCTCAAATTATTTTTGATGTGTTAGCTGGTGCCGATTGCGCTGGAACTCCTGAAGCTGGTGACGCTTTTGCATCTGCAGAATCGGTTTGTCCTGCTACAATTTTTAACGTTTCGGTTAATCCGGTTTTGGAAGGCGGAATTACTTATCAGTGGGAAAATTCAACTGATGGAGCAATCTGGAATCCTATTGCAGGAGCTACTTCAGCAATCTATGGCGCATCGCAAGATGTTCCTACTTGGTATCGTTGTGTGGTTACTTGTACTGCAACTGGTGATGCTTCTACCTCTACAGATGTATACGTTGGTATCAACGCAGCTGATGATTGTTATTGCACACCAAATTATACAACAGGTACAGGTGATGGCGATTTTATTAGTAATGTTGCTTTAGGCGCAATTAATAATGCAACTGGTGCTAGTGATACTCCATTCTATACTTATTACGACGGTTTATCTACTGACCTTGAAGCAGATGCAACCTATACTATTTCGATCACTAATGGTGAATATGAATTTAACAATGGTGTAGCAGCTTGGATTGACTTTAACCACGATGGTTATTTTGATGAAGCAACTGAAAAATTAGGCGAAGTAACCGGTTTAGGTACTTATGGTGTTGGTGCAATTACATTTACTGTACCTGCCGGCGCTGCACTCGGTACTACTCGTTTAAGAACTCGTGAAGTTTATAACACAATCGGAATGTTAGCTTGTACTGAATATGTTTATGGTGAAACTGAAGACTATAACGTAAACATTACTCCTTCAGCTTGTCCGCTCGTTTCTGATTTATATGTTGACGGTATCACAACTGATGATGCCATGTTACATTGGACAGGAATTGCAGGCGCTGATCAATACAGATTGATTTTGTGGAATACAGCTACTGGTTTAATCAACAAAAAAGGTGTTAACTCTACATCTTATGCTTTAGTTGATAACCTTACACCATTAACTACTTATGCGTTCAGAATTAAAACTGTTTGTTATGATGAAGGATTAATTTCTTCTCCAACAGAATGGATTTACTGGACTACACTTGGCCGTATCGGTGAAGAAGAAGTTGGTGTTAGTTTATTCCCTAATCCAAATAACGGAACATTTACAGTAAACGTAAGTGGTTATGAAAACAACGCATTTACTTTAAATGTTGTAAACGCTATTGGTCAGGTTGTTTATACTCAACCGGTTGATATCAACAGCAATGAATTTACTGAAACAATTTCATTAGAAAATGTAACGCCTGGTATGTATCAGGTTAATCTCAGTAATGCATCACATAATATTAATTATTCAATTATTATTACTGAATAATTAATTAAATAAATAATTATTTAAAATGAGTGGTAATTAATTTTACCACTCATTTTTTTTATTGCATAATTAATCTTATAAATAATTAGTTTAGAATGAGTGGTAATTAATTTTATCACTCATTTTTTTATTCAATAATTATTTAGGAGTATACTTAGGTTAATATAAATGGTGATATATATATAAATAATTAAATTGAAGATGTCACAATTCCCTTGATAATCAGTGGTTTAATAAAAAATATTGCTATTTTAATTTGCATTTGTTAAAATTAGTTTTTAGCTTGGATTATTAATTAACTAAAAAACAAGCTTATGACTCACACTCACACAATGAGGCGGATGTTTATGACATTCGTCATCTCAGCACTATGTGCATCTGTCACCTTTGCACAGTATTGCACTCCAATTTACACTACCGGAACAGCAGAAGGCGATTTCATTGATGGCGTTGTTGTTGCCGATTTATCTAACACAAGTTCCGGCGCAGCAATCACCGGTATTGGTTATTCTGATTACACGGGTTTAACTGCAAATGTTACCATGGGTGATACGTACACAATGACATGTACCAACAATCCTACATGGTCGCAAACTTACACTGCATGGATTGACTATAATCATGATAATGTTTTTGATGTATCAGAAGTTATAGGCAATTTAAGTTTAGCTGGAGGAGGTAGTGGTTCATTTTCATTTACTGTTCCTACAGGTTTAACTCCAGGCAACACTGGTATGCGTGTTCGTTGTATTTATCCAAGTGGTTTAGGTACTCCTTTGGATCCTTGTGCATCAACATCATTTGGTGAAGCTGAAGATTATACCCTCAATTTAATGGGAGGATTAACAAACGATGTAGCCGTTATCGACATCACAAATCCAACAACAGGTCCCGGACTTGGCTTGGAAGATGTAATTGTTACTGTTGAAAATTTTGGTTCAAGCGATGCTTCCGGATTTACGGTTAGTTATCAGGTAGATGGTGGTTTAGTTACTGCCGGATTTTTCCCTGGAACTTTACCTGCATTTAGTACTGCTTCTTGGACTGCTCCTGAAGGTTGGGATTTTAGCGCAGAAGGTTGTTATGAAATTACAGCATGGACTACACTTGCCGGCGATGAAAATCCGGGTAACGACAGTTATACTGAAACAGTTTGCCATACCGGTGCAGTAGCAGGTAATGGTGCTTATTATATATTATCTAACACTACAGGCGGTGAACCTTGGTTTACTGTAAATAACTCTAACGCAATGACTGCAGTTTTCGGAACTGAAGGTGTTGGTTGGACACGTGATTATTTTGAAACAATGGATGTTGGTTCTGTATTTGGACCTGATAATTGTTTTGTTTTCCTTGAAGGGTCTGATGGACATGCAATTGAATTAGAAAATTTCTTGATTGCAAACATTTCAGCCATCGAATCTTGGGTTTCTTCAGGTGGTA